>Ga0102831_1000189_pt1 | contig 29946 bp, 55 predicted proteins | sample ColrivemetaGS747_FD_84508 | JGI IMG/M metagenome (GOLD analysis project Ga0102831, IMG submission 84508) | Estuarine microbial communities from the Columbia River estuary - Freshwater metaG S.747 | ecosystem: Environmental > Aquatic > Marine > Intertidal zone > Estuary | place: USA: Columbia...
CTTAGTTATTTGCGTTCAACTGTAACGCGTTCTGTCTTTACGACAGTTACTGGGCGCTTCCCGCTTTCATCATTAATGAAAGTTTGGTCGAGAAGTAAATCAACAACATCGTCTTCGAAGACAGTGTTGGTGGTGCCATCAGACCAGTGCAGTCTGATTTTTTGGACTGTATCCATAATCCCCCCTGTGTAGTTGTTAGACCAAGTATAAGGGTTGGATTTCATTTTGTCAAGTCGTGTCTAATAAAAAAGTCCCCGTGTTCGCTGATGGCGGGGAAACCCATCAAACCAAGCCATAGTGTTTAGAACGAGAAAGGTAGATGTTCTAAACGGCTTTGCGAATCTCAAAGTAACAGCGGTCTCAATCCGTTGTCAAATCATGTCGTGCTCTAGCGGTCTCTTCCATTTCAGCGGTTACATCTGTAGTCTGCGGAAGATTAATAATCTCACCCGTTACAGCATCCACAATTTGTCCGTCCACAATTTGGAAGAGCGTGTTCGGTTCAGGCTCCTGGTCAAGGTATCTTTCCAACAACTCCTCGACATCAGCGGTTACCTGGATGTATCCCTTTTGCACTTCGCGTTTGAGCAGTGCGTACCCAACCCACGCCGTTATGAGTCCCATCGGTTCCCCACTAGCGCTTGCCGTTGTTCAACGGTCATGCCTCCCCACACCCCGTATTGCTCGGGGACGTTGAGTGCGTGCTCAAGGCACGCCGTTCTTACTGGGCACGCCCCACATACTGCGAGCGCTCTCGATTCGCGGGCCGCTTTCTCGTGGCCCCGTTGACCATGTTCAAGAAAAAATATTTCAGTGTCTTCATCTCTACACAGGCCGTGTTCCTGCCATGCATAGAAGTCAGCGGTTGGCTTTAGTCTTTCGATAATTTTTGTATCCATGGCAGCAACATAACAGCAGCGCTCGCCGTTGTCAACTGGTGGTGGTGGTGGCGGAGGTTTCAGTGGCGGCGGGCCGTTTGTCGAAAAGTTATTTGGAAGTTCACTTTCGCATCGGAGATGCGAAAGCAGTCTACTCCCCAGGCAAGCCGTTGTCAAGTTTTTCTAAGCGTGGCTCAGAAGACGGTTGGCCGCCAGGTAGACATCACAACAACTTATTAATTAACGGTTGGTCCCATGAGTCCCGTTGGTCCTTGCGGTCCGACCGGTCCTGGTACCAACATCCCAATAACTCCAGCGGTTTACCTGGCAGCATCACGGTTGTCCACGCCAGGGTTCTGTCCCACTCATCCCAACAACTTCGACGGTTGGCATCTGGCGAAGGTCCTCCTCCAGGCAGCGGTTAAACACAAACAACTTGCGGTTCCTCTACCAGGCCGCTTTCGACTTTTTACTTTTTACTCGCGGTTGACTCAACCTAGGAAACGGGAGAAGTAATAAACAGCAGCGAGCATTACGGTCACGCCGCTTATGAGTTTAATCACATCAAGCACGGTTATCCTCCAGGCCGCTCTGTGTATACGGTTAGAACTAAGGGTGTACGAATCCTACGGTTATATGAACGTTACTGCACCGGCGCAGCGGTCAACATCCAAACAACTTCCTTACGCGGGCCGCTCTTCAGCGGCAAGCCGTTCTTCTCTTTTGGTTGCACATTGGGGGCATACGGTTAATGACTTGTCATACGCCTCGCCGCACCAGAAGCAATCGGTTAATACGGTTTCCATCTTCAGTCCCTACTTTTTACTTTTTACTCTTACGACACGCCGTCGTTCGATTTGACACGGTTACGTTATCTTAGTAGGCTAGGTTCCTACCAAGCCTACTTAGATAACTATTTACTTTTTATACGGTTAAGAAGTTCAAGGGCTTCGTTAGCGCGAGCCGTTACGCGGATATGTTCTTCCCTGGTCTTTGACAAAGGAATATCTTCTTGAAGTCTTTCAGCCAGGCGGGCCGCCATCTCCTCTAAGTTATTTAGTTCCATCGGTTGGCTCCTCGCCGTTTGAGTTAATTGAATCTTCAACTACTACTTCAGCCTCAATAACTTTCGCATCTGGGAGGCTGGCCGCTCTCCGTTGTGCAGCATCAGCGAGCCGTTGCAATCTTTCAGCCACGATGTCCTTGGCGGGCCGAACTTCAATCTGGCCGCCGACATCAACTTCCACACCTCCTCGAACACCAGCACGGTCAAGTATCTCGGTTGAGGCTTTGAGGCGGACTGGTTCGGACTGGGCGTTATCCATCAACTCTTCAAGAACATCAACGGCTGCGCTCGCAGATTGCTTTAACTTCTGGCGTGCCCACTCGACATCTGCTCCTGGCCGACGGTTAGTTCGTAGATGGATGCGACACAAGCCGTCATCCTTTGGGCGACCCGATGACCACAACATACAGCGGATGCCGTCGGTCTTGACAATTCGGCATCGGTGGGGTAGACTGGAAGGGGCACGGTTTTTACTTTTTACTACCTTGCCGTTTTCCTCGTCAACGAATAGACGGGTTGCGCCAAGTACCCAAGGTGGTGTAACCTTGCAAGCAGCCTCATCTACCAAAAGGTCGAGGCCCGTTAAGAAGTCTGAGTTGTTTTTAGTTGGGTCGGTTAGAAGCGCTCGCTTTTCGGAAAGGCTTTGGAGGCGACGCTCTTTTAGTGCTTCCTGTGAGCGTCCTGCAATCAAGCCCGTTGGGCGACCTAGTTGGTCATAAACTGTATCCCACTGCAAGCCCGCGGCGCGAAGCGCTCTGCGGTTATCTGCTGTGTCTTCGACGATGCCGCGTTCGTGCTCAAGGAGTCCGAGGGCTGAGAGGTCGGGTCGGTAATCATAGGGGGTGTCGAGGTCAGGAAGTTTAGAGGTTGGGTCTTCCTCTTCGCGCTCGCCAAATAGGTCAATCTCGGTTGCCATTAGTTTTTACTTTTTACTCTCGGTTAAGGACGAACAGCCCCCAGAATATATATTTGAATATTTTTTATCTGAGGGCTGTCGCCACATCTTTAAGAAGTTATTTACTTCTTCTTCGCTGTCTTCTTCGCTGCCGCTGCCTTTACAATTTTTTTCGATACATCGGCTGCCGCTGCTTCTGCGACCTTGCCAAACGCTGGGTCCTTCTTGTTGACATATCGCAATGCGACTGGTACAAGGGACGCCCATAGAGCGTTTGCTACGAGAAGCCACTCACTAGAACCGAAGTCTAGAGGGCTAGAAATTCCTGAAGTCTGTGTGACAATCATCACAGCGCCGATAACTTGACCAGCAAGGTTTCTGACGTATGACTCAATCATTGCTTTATTCATCTTTGTGTTTCTCCTCGCGGAGGATTTTGGAAGGACTCCGCATTACATCACAATGTAGCATATATGATGGCAAAAGATTTTTTGGGAAACGGTGTTACATAGTCACTCTTGTATAAACAAGGAACCCATTTTGAGCGTAAAATCCTAGGTAAAACTATAGTTCTATTGTATAGAAAATATTATTCCGACACGCCCGAAAAACTGTTTCCTGATAGGTGTTTTTCATAGTTCTCTTTAGACTCTTCAGCACAAGGGTGGCAGATAACTCCGTGGGTCACAAAGTTGTCAGCGGTCTTGGTGACCATACAACGACAGCAAGTTCTAGGATTGTTTGAAATCATCGCTAGTAATCTTTCTCTCGATATCACGATAGTCTTTTTCGTCAAGCGGTTTATGGTCGCTCTCTCGAATCAAATCTATAGAATGACGGACACCTAAACTGTAGAGGTTTTCATTGGTGCCATCAAAGGCTTCTTCCCAATCACGAACCTTCTTCATTAACTCTTCGACTTTAGAGTTCTGCCAAGTATCTACTGCTTCTACAATAAACTTCATCAAGTCAGGAACAGCGCCAGGTTCAATCTCTCGGCTCATCATCATTGATTGGAGTTGACTAGCAATAACATCTTCAAGTTGTTTTCTGTTCATCGTAACTCCTTAGTTCCTTCTCGACACTCTTGGCAGAGCAACGCATGATAGATAGGCTTTGGCGGTTCACCAGTTCTACGTTCTGGAATTCCATCATAGATAATTCCTTCAGGGCTAACTACACATGGTGCAGTTGGACCCTCTTCTTTACAACGAGCACATACGCTAGGAACAGTCCACTCAACTGTGGCTCCCTTTTCTATGGCACTTTGCATTCCAAGAATCAAGGCGTGACGCTTTCCATTTCCAATCGTCTTTCGAACAAATGGTCTGGTATCTGTTGACTTTACAACTTCAACAAGTTTTTTACATTCACAGTTGAATCTTGGTGGCTGGCAAGTATGGGCTTGCAACTCCTCGGTCCAAGTATGTCTTCCGCTAGCATGACCGCAAATACAGATTTTGTCGTTCTTCTGTCGGGTCTGCTTTAAGGCGGCATTTAGTTCTGCCAACTCCTTTAGGTTCAACCCCGTTCTCTCTAGGGGATTACTCATCGTCTTCTCCCATCTCTCGTCTTAACCGTTTGGTTATATCTTTAAAATCTTCTTCGGTCTTAATCTGTTCAGATACATGGTCTATAAACATCTCAATCATTGCCTTGCGCTTTTGTCGTTCTTTGAAGTTTCTAATCCATATAGCATTAAGTGTTCCAACTACTGCAAACAAATAAACTAAAAAGAAATCTAAAACTGTCAATGAAACCTTTAGGGTCATTTCTTCTCCTCGGTTAGAATCCCTGAATCTACAAAATGCTCAACCACGGCAGTAGCATCTGCCACAGAGATTTCAACCCACTTCAAATAGTCTTCCCCTGTAGGTAAACGATTTGGGAACCATCTCTTCATCAGAGCATAAGCGGCTTCCTCAACCAACTGTCGCTTTAAGGTTTCAGGAAATCCCCCACCCTCAATAACTTGTAACTCAGTCGTCATCTGTCTCTCCTTCGCTATCCATTCTTTCCGACCATTCATCAATTGCATCTGGTGGAGTTCCTATTGTTAGTTTTGCTTTGCATGAATAACAGAATCCTTTTGTTCCCCACATCGAAACCGAGTAGGTATCTGGATTAAGTTTTATTGGAGCCATCAACCAATCACATCCACATCTAGGGCAGACAGAAGTTGGTATTCCTCTGGCATCAAGATAGTCGTCAGTCACATCGTCTCTCCTTCATTTGACTTCATTCTATAACCCTCGAATCTATTCTGTCTATTCTTCAATAAGTATAACATAACTAATAACTAAACACTATACACAATACAACAAAAACAAACTAATAATGCGTGACGCGTATGTATATTTTTTCCGCGCTGTAGTATTTATTAATATGTATTAATATATTTATGTATTGTATTTTAGTGGACCTAGCAAGAAATATCTACCTCAAAGTATAAAATCTGTGTTAGCAACCTATCCTATAAGTTCATATTTAAGCCGTCCAATTTAGACCATTTTAAAGATAGTGCAACCCAGATACTAGCAAGAAAATTTAAGGATACTAGCGAGATTTTTTAGCAGATACTAGCAAGAAAAAACTAGTCGGCTCGGAAAACAATTTCCTTGTTATGACCTACTCGGACTAGGGGGTCAACCCAAATTTTGAATCCAGCCCGTTGCGCTTTAACACACCAAGAGTAGTCTTCCCCGTAATTGACTACCATCCCATTCTCCATCACGAAACTCTCAGCCCCAAACCAAGGTCGCTCAATCTTCTCGAAGACCCCTGCTTTCATAGCCACGAATCCGAATCCTACACCAGAAACTTCAACTGGCAAGGTATGTAGCATGAACTCGACCTTATTCACCCTAGTTGGTAGCCCATTTTCATTAGGGTAGGAAACTGCCACACTTCCAGCAAGGTCAGTGGCATAGATGCCAGAAACAATTTCTAACTCACTTACATATATCTTTAGGAAGTCTTCAGGGTTCCAGCCCATATCTGAATCAATCCAGAAAATCTTATTATATGAGACGCCCTTATAAATCTCGTTGGAATCCCAGACATGGCTTCCCTGTCCTAGAGCAGTAAATTCGCGGGCGTGGGGAACATAACTAGAGTAGGCATTTGACAGGACAAAAGAAATCCCCTCACGGTTTAACATCTCAACTGTTCGCATCAAACTATCAACATAAGAAGCGTGCATCGAATGACCAGGGGTCGCAATAATTACATCATAATGTTTTCTCATAGCCGTTTTAGTCTACCTCACCTGTTAGGATTTTCCTATGTTTGACTTGAATTTACAGTGTAGTTGGGATAACTGCCCAGGGCATTTCCGCACGCAAGTCAAAGGGGACGGAACAATTGTACTGACTTGGTCCAAGAAAGTCTATTACTTCTACGCAACTGACTGCCTTGCATTTTGGGCAGCCAACTTCCCTGTCGGTCATGTATTAGTAGGAAAGGCATCCGATGAGCAATAGCAACAGTAACCCAATGTTCCCAGACCTCAACGGCATTGTTGAAGAGTTGATGACTCTTAACGGTTGGAATGTTGACGACAACCCCATTGAATTTGACAAGAACAGAGATGACTCACAGATTTCTATTCTGCAAGATGAAGTAGCGCAGATACTCAAAGTCATTGAAAAACACTATAAAGTTGAGCCTATCGAGTGCTTAGAGTGTGGCGGTAAAGATGTTTTGGTGGTCGCTCACACCTGTACAATAGACTTAGCAATCCAGTCAGAAGACTGAATAAAGAATGAAGGGACTTGAGTAATGGAAGCATTATTGATTTATGTTGCTTTAGCCTTAGTTATTTCTATTATAACTATTAAAGAAGATAGATTGAATAAAAAAATTGCTCAAGGTTTTAACCCTGATGCTAGAGATGGCGACAAAGATGGACTTCTTCAAGAAGGAACGAAGTTCCAACGAAAAGTAAAGAGGAAAAAATAATGGCAAACCAAGGAACAGCAGCCCGACTTATCGAAGTTGCTACAGCAGAAATTGGAACTATTGAAGGTCCAAAAGATAATCAAACAAAGTATGGCGCTTTTACAAAAGTAAACTTTCAGCCTTGGTGCGGAAGTTTTGTTATGTGGTGCGCTAACGAAGCAGGTGTAAAGGTTCCTAATACAGTTTCAACTGTTGCAGGTTCAGATGCTTTCAAAAAGCAAAAGCGTTGGTATGACAATGACGGAGTAAATGTTCCAGAGCCAGGCGACATCATTTATTTTGATTTCCCAGGAGACGGTGTCAACCGGATTAGTCACGTTGGTATTGTTGCAAAGGTAGATGCAAAGGCTGGAATCGCCATCTGTATCGAAGGAAACACCGCAGGAAACCCAAAGGGAGACCAGCGAAATGGCGGAGAAACTTGCAAGAAGGAACGCGCTTTCCGTAAGAACAATGCAAAGAAACTTCTTATGGGAGTTGTCGGTTGGGGTCGCCCTGACTATGCAGGTTCAACTGCAAATCCAGTAGCACCAAAGGTTGCTAAAGCACCTGTTACTGACCCACTTGTATATCCAGGTGAAACAATTGACCCAGGTGAATCAGGTATTCACATTAAGACCATTCAACAAAAACTTGGCGTTCCAAAGCCAGATGGTGTTTATGGTCCTGTTACTAAGAAAGCAGTAGTTGCATTCCAGAAAGCAAATCCAAAACTTGGTGCTGCTGATGGCGTTGTTGGTCCAAAAACTTGGGCTGCTATTATTAAACTAAAGTAAATAAAGTTATAAAGTGGCGGGTTGTTTGACCGTTCTCTGCAACCCGCTACTTTATACATTAAGGACATAATGATTTATTTGTCAGGACCTATGACTGGTTATCCAGAATTTAATTACCCTGCATTTAGAAAAGCAGCAAAAGTTTTACGCGATTACGGTTTTAAAGTTTTTGACCCATCAGAATGTTTTGGTGGTGACATAAATCTTCCTAAAGAAGTTTATATGAAAACAGATATTAAAGCGGTTCTTGAAGCAGACCTTGTAGTTACACTTGAAGGGTGGGAAGACTCCTCTGGGGCTAAACTAGAGGTTGAGGTTGCACAAGCGTGCGGAATCCCTGTAACTACATATGATATGTTCATCACTTCAACTGAAGAGTATTCACGAAAGGGCTAACAATGGACAGCGATTACACATCCATTTCTTGGAGCAGTTATGACCAAGAACGCTCTAGAATTGAATATGAAACGCGACTTAAGATTGCTGAACTTATACAAAGGAAAGTCAACATTGTAAGAGAAAGCAACCTATCACCACACTTGTTGTTTGGACTTGAAGTAGCAAAAACAATCGTGTTAGATATGAACACCTCAGACAACGACGCGACAGACCAACCTACACTCCTGTAAGTTGCTGTAAGATTTGTTTCTAGGGTTTAATGCCGTAGGACGAATTACAAACTATTAATCAACTTTATTAAAGGGAGCCTTTATATGTCTGTCTCATTTTCTTTTAAACTTTCCGAAGAATTCGTAGGCGGGTATAAGGGAAGAAAAGCCCCATTCGGTTATCGAGATGCAGCAGGAAACTCTGTTGGAGAAATTACTTTTCTTCGAACATACTCTCGTTTAAAAGAAGATGGCACAAAAGAAACATGGACAGATGTTTGTGAACGTGTAATCAATGGAATGTATTCAATCCAGAAAGACCACGCTAAATCACAGCGGCTTCCTTGGAATGACTCTAAGGCTCAAGCATCTGCTAAAGAAGCATTCGAGCGTTTGTTTGAATTGAAGTGGTCACCTCCAGGTCGTGGACTTTGGGTTATGGGAACACCACTTGTTAATACACAACGCAACTCTGCTGCATTACAAAACTGTGCATTTGTTTCAACAAAAGAAATGACAAAGAACGACCCTGCAAAACCATTTACTTTTCTTATGGAAGCATCAATGCTTGGTGTTGGTGTTGGTTTTGATGACAAGGGTGCCGACAAAGAATTTACAATTTATGCACCACAAGGAGAAGAGACATATGTGGTACCAGACACCAGAGAAGGATGGGTTAAAACACTTGAACTCATCATCAATGCCTACTTACGACCAGATACGAAGGCTCCAGTATTTGATTACAAAGAAGTCCGTCCAGCAGGAACTCCGATTAAAACTTTCGGTGGAACAGCAGCAGGACCAGAACCGTTAGAGCGTCTTGTAAATCACATTACTAAGTTGTTCTCAGGTCGTGCAGGAGAGAAAGTAACTCGCAAGGACATTGCAGACATTGGAAATATGATTGGTGTTTGCGTTGTGTCAGGCAACGTTCGTCGCTCAGCAGAACTTCTTATTGGTCGCATTGATGACCCAGACTTCCTTAACTTAAAGAACCCTGACGTTTACCCAGAGCGCAACTCTTACGACCCTGCGAATCCTGGCTGGGCTTGGATGTCTAACAACTCTGTAGAGGCTCACGTTGGTGCAAACCTTGACTCTATTGTTGATGGCATTGCTCGTAACGGAGAGCCAGGAGTTATTTGGTTAGATGTTTCTCGTGAATATGGTCGCTTGGTTGACCCACCTAACAACAAGGATTATCGCGTTGAAGGTTACAACCCTTGCGCTGAGCAGTCACTAGAGTCTTATGAAATGTGCACACTCGTTGAGACCTACCTAAATCGTCACGAAACTCTTGAGGACTACAAGCGCACACTTAAGTTTGCATATCTTTATGCCAAGACTGTGACACTTTTGCCTACCCACTGGGCAGAAACAAATGCAATTATGCAGCGCAATCGTCGCATTGGAACTTCAATGTCAGGCGTAGCAAACTTTGCAGATAACCGTGGACTTCCAAAATTGCGTGAATGGATGGACAAGGGATACGAGACAATTAAGTATTACGATACTAATTACTCTGAATGGCTCGGAATCCGTGAATCTATTAAGACAACAACCATTAAGCCTTCTGGCACGGTTTCTATTCTCGCTGGTGAAAGTCCTGGGGTTCATTGGACTCCTGGCGGTAAGTATTTTATGCGTACTATTCGCTTTGCTAATTCTGACCCTATGCTTCCCCTATTTAAGTTGGCGAACTACAAAGTTGAACCAGCGTCGGAATCACCAGACACTACATCGGTTGTTTATTTTCCAATCAAGTCTGAGTCCAAGAGGGCTGAAAAGGATGTCTCAATCTACGAAAAGATGGCGCTAGCAGCATACGCACAGCGCTACTGGTCAGATAACTCTGTATCAGTAACTATCTCTTTCAATCCTGAAACAGAATCAGAAGCGGTTGGAACTGTTCTTCATCTTTATGATGGCCAACTCAAGACTGTTTCTTTCCTTCCTTCAGGAAACTTTACCTATCCTCAAATGCCTTACACACAAATCACAGAGGCAGATTATGAGGAAGAAGGCGTGATGAAGTTGTTCCCAATTGATTTCTCAGGTGTTTATGCAGGAATGGCTGCCGATGCAATCGGTGAAGCCTATTGCACAACTGATGCGTGTGAAGTTAAACTAATCACCGATAATCAGAAAGGCTAGATGCTATTCAAAAATACGCCATCATGCTTAGGTCTTGAGATAGACCTATTCTTTACTCCAGACGATGAGAACAGTAATTACCTTCATCTTGACCAAGTAAAGAGAATGTGTGCGGCTTGTCCAGCCAAGGACGAGTGTTTTGATTACGCTATAGAGTATGCAGTTTTTGGCCTTTGGGCGGGGACTACTAAAAATGAGAGAGATGCTTATAGAAGTAAGCATGGGATAGAAGGCAAAAGTCTTGTCCCATACTCCCTATTTAAAGACCAAGTGTGGTATCTTGAAGATATTGAGAAGGATTAAGGAGAGCCCTGACAATGGCAATAGAGCATAAGCACATACTTATTAATGCAAAGATTATGGACCCGCTAGATACATACCAAGCAGCAATTGATTTTCTTGACGACCTTGTTGAATCTATCGGGATGAAGAAGTTGATGGGTCCACTAGCAGCATATGTAAACACTCCAGGAAATCAAGGAGTTACAGCAATTGTTGGTATTGAGACCAGTCATATTGCATTTCATATCTGGGATGAAGAAATGCCAGCCCGTCTTCAGTTTGACCTTTACACCTGCGGACCACTAGACAAAGAAATTGTCATCAATAAGGTTAAAGAGCGTTTTGCAGTTGTCAGCGCTGATTATCGTATATTTGACCGTGAAACAGGCTTTGTTTTGCTTGAAGAGGGCACCTTCTAAAACTCATTCTCACTACGTCCTTCTACCCGTAAAATAGTGGGTGGGAGGACGTTTGTGTTTAAGAAACTAGTTGTAATCAGTATGTGTGCCTTTTTGCTCACTGGCTGTGGAAAGTATGACTTCAAAGAGGTCTACCGTTATCCCTGCCAAGACCCTGCAAACTGGGATACACCAGATTGTCAACCACCTAACTGTGAAGGCTTTGGTGTTTGCACCAAAGATGTAATGAGAGGAACACCACTCTACGATGAAGACTCCGAATATGAAGATGCCTCGTCTCCAAATAAATAGACGACCACGCTTCACTACAGACGAACTTAACGCTCGTCTTCGTTTCTATGTAGGTCTTATGCTTGCTATGACCGTCTTTGGCGCAACAATGGCAATTATCTACGCTGTAACTTTTGTTACTCAGCCACTCGGTGAAGTTCAATCTGAAAACGACAAAGCATTCTTTGGTCTGCTCTCAACAACTATTTCATTTTTAGTCGGAGTCATTTCTGGCTTTATGCTTAATGGCACATCTGCCGCTGGAACCAAAGTAGAAGAGGAAGATAAGTAATGTATGAATATCGAGTAAAAAGAGTTATTGGAGTTGTTGACGGAGATACTATTGATGTTGACATTGATTTAGGTTTTGATATATCTTTCTATTCACGAGTGCGTCTTGCTGGAATTGATACCCCTGAGTCTAGAACAAAGGACAAGGCAGAAAAAGTTTTAGGTTTAGAAGTAAAAGAGAGACTAAAGAAACTTCTTAGCGAAGCGAAAACTGTTGTTATCAAAACAGAAAAGCCAGATTCAACTGAAAAATACGGACGTGTTTTAGGTTGGCTGTATATAGATGGCGCAGAGCAGTCTGTTAATGAAGGTCTTATTGCCAGCGGTTATGCTTGGTCATATATGGGAGATACAAAAGTTAAGGATTTTGATGCCCTCTTGCGTGCTAGAAAAACCTATGAGGAAAAGAAAAGTAAGTAATGCTTGACTCTTTATTATTTTTTCTGAAGTATATTGGCACTACCTGCTTAGTTGGGTATCTATTAGCCCAAGCAATTATTCTCTTCACAAAGGAAGACGAGTAGCCAGAGTGCTACCCTACTCTTATGTGTAGCGATAGTTGGTTAGTCATATTCCTTCCCTTTTTGGGAATGGCTTGTGGAATGACAGTTATGTATATTTGGATGAAATACGGTAAGTAATGGCAACATATGAATACGAATGCGACGAAGGACACTACAACATTCAAGAGCGTCCTATGGCTGAAGAACAAACAGTCTTTAGTTGCTCTGCTCCACAATGTAGTGCTAACTTAAAGCGCATTTACAATTCTCCTCCTGCAATGTTTAAAGGTCGTGGCTTCTACTCAACCGGAGGGTAAGTGGATTACTACGAAGCAGAAAAGAAAAGACTAAAGCAGTGGCAATGTTTCTACTGCGAAAAAATGTTTGTTGTGCCAGACTTAGCACGTCAGTGCGAAGCAAAGCACGAAGCGAACGATGACCTGTAACTCAGTTGGCAGAGTGAGCGACTGTTAATCGCTATGTCGGAGGTTCGAGCCCTCCCAGGTCAGCAAGTTGTTACTACTTAGTGTTTGGAACACGAACTAACTTATAACGACCACGGCGCTCGTCAAAGACCATAGTCTTGATGAACTTCTTATATGCCTTCCCATTAGGACGGTTAGCACCTGTCTGCACTTTTGCGGGAGTCGAGGCTCCACCTTTTCCTTTAGCCATGAAATAATCCTACCTCATTTTTTGTTATACTAGATGAACCACAGCCGAACGGTGTGGGAATAGACCGCTATCGCCTAACGGGGTAGCAGAAAGTAGGCACAACCATGTCTAAAGAAGTAAGTAACTATCAGACATACATCACATCCCCTTCAGTATCAACAACTACGGTCAACTCTTCATTTGAGAACTGGCTTCCAAAAATCAACAACTGGGCCATTGGATTTGACCGCCACTGGGATATGTTAAACAACTTCCATAACTCAGTAACAACAACCTCTTATCCTCCATACAACATCATCAAGGTTGACGAGGATGACTACACAATCGAGATGGCAGTTGCTGGTTTCTCAAAGAATGATATTGAAATTGTTCAACAGGAACAGACATTGACCATTGAAGGTAAAAAGGACAAAGAGGACACAAGCAACTATGTCCACCGAGGAATTGCTGCTAGAGACTTCAAACATACATTTGCTTTGGCAGATTATGTAGAAGTAGAGTCAGCAAAATTTACAGACGGAATTCTCTCTGTCAAGATTAAAAGAGAAGTTCCCGAAGAGAAGAAACCTCGCACCATTACTGTAAAGTAAGCCTTAAGCGCTGAGGGGGGTTACCTCTCAGATAGAGGCAATCCCTAAACGTGCCTCAGCCTTACGACCTGAGCAAGTCGTAAAACTGCTCCAACGCGAGTGTTGCATAATGGTAGTGCATCTGCCTTCCAAGCAGATAGTGCCAGTTCGATTCTGGTCACTCGCTCACAGCCACTTTTTTCTCTGTTCTAACATAGACTACAAACATGATTAACAAACCATACGAAGGTATTTCTTCAGAGATTAGAGAGACACTAGAGTCTCTTATTTCTCTTGAGGATACTTACCACAACAACCACAAACGTCGTATGGCAAGAACTTTACAAATTCTTGTAGATATGCAACCTAAAGGTAGACTGCTTGAGATTGGAACAACTGGTCTTATTCCAATTGCTCTTTCTAAACTTTGCCCAGATTTAGAAGTTGTTGTCACGGATTTTGATTTAGAAAAGCCTCCAATGGGTGTAGACATTTTTACTCTTAATGACCATTCAGTAGAAGTTCAAGTGGCTCGCATTAATATTGAAGAGCAAGGTTTTATGTTTGTTAGCGAGCATTTTGACTTTGTTCTTTGCACGGAGGTCCTTGAGCATATGGAAGTTGACCCGATGCATATGCTTTCAGAGGTAAATAGAATTACTAAAGACTTAGGGACCCTTATTCTAACTACCCCCAACGCAGTAAGCACTTGGTCTATTACAAAGATGCTTAGAGGAATAGAGCCATATTTCTATATGCAATATCGCCATGACCGCTCCCTATACCGACATAACTATGAATACAGTATTCACAGCGTTATGCAGGTTGTTAAAGCAGCAGGTTTTGATGGAACTATCTGGACCGAGAACTCCTTTGAAGAGCCTAACTACACAGACATCCACAAGTTAGAAGCAGCAGGTTATCAACTAAATCACACAGGCGATAACATATTCACCATCGCTCACAAGAAGAGTGGCGTTGTTGATAGACACCCGAAAGTGATTTACGCAGACTAATGAAATATACATACCCAACCTTTGAAGAATTAGGCGGAAGAATTAAAGACCTTCGTCGCTTTGTTAAAGCAGATGACAAGTTCTGGTCCGCCACCAACCCCTCGATAGGTAAGTCTGGTCGTAAGGGATATGCTCTTGCAATTCGTTCAAGTAACTATGTAATCACTCCAGATGGAGCCTACACAGTAACAACTTCTACAGGAACTATTAAAAGCAACTTTTGGTTTGCTGACTTAGATAAAAACTTTGACATAAAAGACTTGCGTCAGATTGATACTTCTAAGTTAGATGTTGCTGTTGTTCGTGGTTTAGAAGACCCCAAACTTATTTGGGACGGGGACCACTGGAAATTTACTGCTGTGATGATGGAAGCGCATACTCCTGTGGCAAGAATGGTTGTAGGCCATCTTGATAAAAAAGCAACTAAAGTTGTTTCAGTAAAGAAGTTTGCTGGAATTGATGTAAAGCGCCCAGAGAAAAACTGGATGGCACCCCCTGAACCAAACCCTAACTTCGACTTTATCTATGGTCCTAATGCAACTATTAAAGATGGAGTTCTTTCTACTTGGATGACCGACCACCCAGACATTTCTGCCTTGCGTGGAAACACTAATCTTTTACAGTTAGAAGACGGAACTTATCTAGCGGTTGTTCATCGTATGTGGGGAAAGACAGAGAACTTATTCTCGCGTCAAACTTTTAGCACTGTAAGTAGTCATCATAGAAACTACGCACATCACTTTGCACAGTATGACCAGAAAGGGCGCATCATTGCGCTTTCTGCTGGCTTTCACTTCTTTCAACCAGGAGTCGAGTTTGCTGCTGGAATAGTAGCAAATGATAAAGAGTTTGTCATCTCTTATGGAAGTAAGGATGTTTCATCACATCTAGCATTTATGTCTAAAGAATTAGTTCTCAAATCACTAGTACCGATTACATACTAAAATTGGCTATGAGCAAAATGGCCTACGAGACCGACACAGACACTCGCGTAGATACAGACAGCGGTGACCATGACCGTTTTGCTCACTACGTTGATAAGGACGAAGTCACAGAGGCGTTGATAAATGGTTATCCAGTTATCGCCCTCTGTGGCAAAGTCTGGGTTCCGTCCCGTGACCCCGAGAAGTATCCAATCTGTCCGCTCTGCAAAGAGGAATATGAAAAGATGGGAAACCTATAGTGGTTGCTGTAATCCAAGAAGAGAAAGTTCTATCTCCTAAAGACCGTTGCGATAGGTGTATTGCACAAGCAAAGTTTTTAGTATTTCTTTCATCAGGTGAACTGTATTTCTGCGGACACCACTTCTACGAGCACGAGACTGCTCTAGTAGATATTGCCTCTGACATCTTTGATGAGACCGATGTTATTCCAGCGGACCCTTTGGATATGGAAGAACCTGATAACGAAGTTTCTTAATTAACTCTTTGCGCCTTGTCTTACTGCAATTGAAGTAGATGTATCGGTGCTTACGAGGGCGGTCTACAAAGTAAACATTGTCGGCCCCAAACTTCTCAATAACTTGAGCGTTTGTTAGCCCGTTAGCGTATGTAGCGTGGTGCTGATTTTCTTTGCCTTTTACCTTTGGGTCACGGAACTTTGACGACAGCCCTGTGTATAAGAAGTTTGTTGCCTGATAAATAATGCCAACGTGCCCTTGCGATGTATCTGCAAAAGAAACAATAATTTCTTTGTTAAGCCTTTTCATACTGTTGGAGACTAAGTAACTCTCCCCATTCTTAGGGACTCTATCATCTACCCATAAGCGGTTAAGTTCGTAGACATTCTGGTACTCCTCTGGACCACATATTCCTTTGAGAAGAGTTGATGACGGGCTAACTCCATAAGTAACAACCCCATAACATTCGTCACTATTCCCAACCTTGAATAACCCAAAGGCGTGACTCACAGGGCATTTACGGTGTAAGTAGTGTTTTTCTACAACTATCCCCATAGCAAACTGATAAGAGATAGGTAAAACTTCGTATTCCTCTTTAAACCCCATGAGGAACTACTTAGTTATCTGAGTCGTCGTTTACCATTGAGAAACCGAACTTTTCACATTGAAGCATGAAAGAGAACTGTGGTCCCAATAACTCAATACTTGCATTGTCTATGCTGACAAACTTATTTTCTTGGTCAACATCAAAAAATGATGGCTCTATAAAAGTAGAACTTATTTGATTAACAAAGTGATTTACAAAAAATTCAGGGGATAATCCCATCTCATCTGGTAGAGCAGGGTTGGATGCAATAGACATCCGTCCAGCAATGACTAATACCCACTCACTCTTCCGACCAGCCACATAAATATGTAGATTGCCAGTACTCGTATCAACACTCGTAATACTGGACCCTTGGAGTTCTTCATTAATCTGCTGCCAGATTCTCTGTGTTTGCTCATAACCCGCTATCATTCCTCAACTCTATCACTATACTTGTATTATGGACCCTCTTGAGGAAGATAGCAATTTTAAGAAAATTGTCTATGACAATGGCTTCATCTCCTCTGACCCTGCTTTTATAGGGGAGATTCTTGATGGTATGTATAAATATATCCACGAAAAGACGGAAATCCCACATAAGGAACTTTCCTTCTATCTACACAAACTGGAAGAACTTTTAGGTTCAGAAGATATGCAATCCTTCGGGCTTGATGATATTTGCAATTGGCTGATTACACTAAGCCAACATCCAAACAACTTATCTTAAAGTCAGGTAAGTAATCTACAACTTGCATCCCTATAGTCAAATGTGATGTAATACATACACGACGGAAAGACATACTTCCCCGAAAGGAAAAGAAAAAATGACTAGCCCTTATTACAAGAGCAACATCACCCTGCCAAAGGATGTAGTTGCAGCATTTAAAAAGATTGATGACGATGTCATCAAGCGAAATGAATATATTAAAGCCCTACGGAAAAACTCGTGGAGTCTTCAAGCCATTGCTGATGCAGCAGGTGGGTTGACCCGTGAGCGAGTTCGACAAATTATTAATAATGACTATGAGAATGCAGATAAGTCACGAGCATCTGTTGCTGGACTTCCTATGCCATTGCCACCTCTAAAGCCTGTCAAGGCTCCACGAGTGGTCAATAACCCATCTGCTAAGACTCTTAAGCGATTGTTAGAACTTCAGCCACAGGCGCAGAAAGTTCGCTCGCACTCACCTAAGTATCGTGAGCAAGCAGAGGAATACACATCTCTAATTAACTACGCACTTACTGTAGAGAAAGTCAACCTTAGCAATTTGGCTCGACATCTAGGAGTAACACACGGCTCATTGCGATTCCGTTTGGCACGCTATGGATATTTGAAGAACCATAACTCAGATAGCACTTGCTACAAGCCAATCTTGAAAAAGAACCGTTATGTCCTCCAATCCTAATGAGCACACACTAGAACCTAAATATGGTTGGGGTCACGACGAAGCGCTACGCAATCAAAAAGAAGCGATTGCTACACAAGTAGAGCAAATTGAAGTTGACCCATCGTGGCGCCCTAATGAAGTTCTTAGGTATGTAGCACGACTAATTCGTAATCTTTAGTCCATCCGTCAACGAGAAAGGCTCCCTTCGGGGGGCCTTTCTTACTGTAAACTTCTTATATGACAATCCCTAATGTTAAGGCCAACGGTTATGGCTCTTTCCGAACCGATATGTTTGGGCGCATCAAAACTGCTGAAGGATATGTCCTTTTTGACTCAAGCCATCGCTACAATGAAAATGGCGACTTCAGCGATATAACAGCAAATGGAGCAACGGTCTCTCATATTGCAGAACAGAGCAGTTCTTCCCTCACCGTCACAACAACTTCTGGTTCTAAGGTCCTTCGAGAGACCAAAAAAGTATTTCCATATCAACCAGGCAAGTCTTTACAGGTTATGCAGACTTTTGTTTTTGCTCCACCTAAGACAAACTTACGCCAGCGTGCAGGATATTTCAGTCGTCAAAACGGTTTCTACCTAGAGCAAGATGGAAACAACATATACTTTGTTAAGCGTAGTTACACGACTGGTCAAGTTGTCGAGACTAGAATCCCTCAATCTCAGTGGAATATAGACCCACTTGACGGCTCAGGTCCATCAGACATTGTTCTAGATTTAACTAAAGCCCAAATTCTTTTTTCCGAATATGAATGGCTCGGGGTGGGCTCAGTTCGTTTAGGTTTTGCTATTGACGGATATTTTATTATCTGTCATCAATTTGACCACGCTAATCACATTGACAGCGTTTATATAACTACAGCAACTCTTCCAGTTCGCTACGAGATTGAGAACCTAGGAACAACAGCCTCAGCAAGCACAATGAAGCAGGTTTGCATATCTGTTATTTCTAACGGCGGATATTTTAAAAGTAGTAAAACCCATACAGTACTTCGTAGCAGTGCCACAGTTGGAACTGACTACTATCCACTTATTGCTATTCGTATGGCATCAGGAAAAACTGACTCTGTTATTGTTCCAGGTTTAATAGACCTTTTTCCCACATCCAGCGGGGATTTTGAGTATGCACTTATCAAAAACCCAACAAGTATCACTGGTGGTTCGTGGCTAACTCATAACGCACTTAATGTTGAATACAACATCTCTGCAACTTCTATGGTTGGCGGAGAGCATATGTTAGATGGTTTCTTTGGAGCAACTAATCAAAGCACTACTTCAGAAGATGCTAATGCAGCAAACTTTGCTTTTCAGTTAGGAAGAACTAATTCAGATACTCCAGTAAGTGATGTTTTTGTTCTCTCTGTAAGAACAGTATCTGGCACAGGAAACGTAAAGTCTTCCCTCGGCTGGTTTGACCTTCTCTAGGGGTAAATATGAAAGTCAACATTCAACCTAAAATAACTAGTAGTGGTAATAACAGCGGTGGCAATGAAGGTCCTCAAGGACCAATCGGTCCCACAGGACCACAAGGAGAAATTGGACCAACTGGACCAACGGGAAGTGCAGGAGCAAATGGCGAAACAGGAGCGACTGGACCTATCGGTCCTACAGGAAGCACAGGAGTTCAAGGAGCAACTGGACCAACTGGAAATCAAGGAAATGTGGGAGCAACTGGACCAACTGGTTCCACTGGACCCACAGGAACACAAGGAGTAGCAGGTGAACAAGGACAACAAGGCATTCAAGGTAGTACTGGCCCTACTGGGGCTAACGGGGCTACTGGTAGCACTGGGCCTACTGGCGCTCAAGGAACTAGCGGAAGCGTTGGAGCAACAGGACCCACTGGAGGAGTAGGACCCACAGGCGCTAAAGGTGATACAGGTTCTCAAGGAATAACTGGACCCACAGGTGCAGCGGGAACTAATGGCACTAACGGAACTAATGGAACTAATGGCGCAACTGGACCAACAGGTCCTCAAGGGCCTACGGGCGCAACAGGCGCAGCAAGTACAGTAACTGGACCGACAGGAGCGCAGGGGGCGACAGGAGCAACAGGAAGTACGGGGGCAACAGGTCCAACTGGACCTACTGGCGCAACCTTCACTGGCATTACTTCTACAGCAACTTTAGGTATTGCTACAGGTGGATATAACTTTCCTGTAAATAGATTTGGTGCTCTTCAAATTGGCAACTACATTCGTGTTCAATACGACGCATCAAATTATGTTGAAGGAACTATCACAGACCTAACTGGTGGCTATATTTATATGACTTCCACCTACGCAGTAGGTTCTGGTGAGTATTCTTCTTGGACAATTCTTCTTATGGGTGTTCGAGGTTCAACTGGTTCTACGGGTCCGACTGGAGCCACAGGTGCAGGAGCATCAGACCTAACAGCATGGACTTCTTACACTCCAACATGGACATCTGACTCTTCAACACCGAGTATTGGTAATGGCTCACTTACTGGTCGCTACAAGCAAATAGGAAAAACTGTATTTTTTAATCTCAAACTAACTTATGGAAGTACAACTACTGGTGGTGCTGGGGCATGGATGTTTGGACTACCAGTAACTGCTTACGATGCTAACTACCAATTTCCAGTATCTATCTTAAATAGTGGACTTGCTTGGTATGGCGCTATTGCAAACGGAAACTACAAAAACTCAACAAGTCATTTTTCTATTATTCATCAGAACGACACAGCAACCACAGTCTGGGGAGGCGTTACCGCTGGCGCTCCATTTACTTTTGGGGCTCAAGATACCCTTACAGTTTCAGGAAGTTACGAAGCAGCCTAAGATTTGACAGCCTAAACAAAGAAAGGTAGCCTACAGACAATGACAAAAAAGACTTATGAAAAATGCTCACACTGCTCTAAGAAACTAGAGCGCACACCTTACGGAAGTCCCGAAGACTCTCTCCTAGTAAAACTAGATGGGGGCTACGCATCTTTTGTTGACACAATTGTCTGTAGTAGACAAGAACTTGCCACATGGCCCTTCACTCACCACCTCTGCCACAAATGCGCCCACGACCTTATGGTGTGGCTCAATGTTCCACTCGACAAAATCAAACGCTGGCATCAAAAAGAACCTGACGCTGATTACTGCGATGGTTGGGTTTTTTAAATAACTGCTCCCGAACATGGACTCGAACCACAATTCACCGCTCCAGAGGCGGTTGTCTTGCCATTAGACGATTCGGGAATGGAGCGGTTGACGGGGCTCGAACCCGCGACCTAGACCTTGGCAAGGTCTCGCGCTACCAACTGCGCTACAACCGCGTATTTATTTGTCTTCCATAAATGTTCTAAAAAACTCTTCACCATCTTCCGTTGAAGAAAAATGAGCCTGAAGATTTTCGTCATAGTCTACTTTAACAAAGCCTAACTCGTATAGACGAAGAAGACTGTTATTTATATCAGCCATTATTAGTTCGTATAACTCAGGATTACTTTCCTTCATCTTCTCAAAGTTATATGTATATGTAACTTCTCCGTCCTCATCAAAGCCATCTTCTTCTAATATACCTTCTGCAATAAGATAGTCAACATAGTCGTCCATCTCATCTTCATTGTCGAAGTCGCGGCCAAAAGAGTGCATAACTAATACTATCCCCTATACTGGGAATATGACCTATGCGAAGATGTTTAAAGATGACGTAAATGTCTACCCTCATACCAACGGCGGAGTTATCTGCGCCATGTGCTATTTCTGTGACGACACAGAGCCTTACTACAAAGCAGAGTCAACTCAGGAAATGATTGACCATCTCAAGGCACACCAGAAAATTGGCCATAAAATGCCAGATAATATTTTTGAACGTCTCTTAGAAGACGATAAGACTAACTATTCAGACTAAAGAACAGTAATTGCTGTAATAACCCCATTTGTTACAGTAATTCTTTTGCCATCGTGAGAGTCAAAAGTTCCTGTTGCACCAGTAACAGATGGCCCAGTCGGCCCAGTCGGCCCAGCAGGACCAGTGTCTCCAGTAGAACCACCAGGACCTGTCGCACCCATTGGTCCCGTAGGCCCAGGAACAGTGCTCGCTAATCCTCTAGGGCCAGTCGGACCTTGCGACCCTTGCGGACCAGCAACTCCTAAAGAAACTACAACATCAGAGTTATCTATTTGAACTGTTACTTCGTTATTGTTTGTAGTCATCGAGTTACCTCTGGTGTAACAATAAACTTTCCTTCAAGCAATCTTGTTACTTCCCCTGTTGTGTTGATAAGTTCTAAATCATAAACATGAGTTCCAGAAGGAAACCCTGCTGTTGTTGCTGCACTAATAGAAAGTGCAATAGTTCCAGCAGTTCCACCAAGAGTGATACCACTACCACTCGTGAGGCTTACCAAAGTAGAGTCTGATTCGTAGCGCTCTCTAACCTGCATTCTGGCAGTCCACCCCGTGATATTGACAGCATTTTTGCCGATTCTATATGTCAGGGTTCGTTGAAAAGTCGAGCCTCGTGGACACACAAGATTTGCAATACCAGGTTTCATTGGCTCTCTTCCAAACAAATAACGGAAACTTCCCCAATTTTACCCCACCACCCACCCTCCTACTTTCTTCTTCCGCCGTTTATAACGGAAAGAGAGCGCGAAAAAACGCAGTTTGTATTGTATAAAACTACTTATTTTGTTCGTAGTAAGTAAAAGGTTCTGATGTATAAATGTCATTTATTGCAGCAATTTCAAGAGCATCTAAGTAACTAGCCCCAGCGTAGAGAGCGCCGATGGCATACTTAGAGCCACTGCCAATTCCATAGATTCCATCATCTCTCATCGAGACGGTGTTTGAATTATCTATTTCGTAAATAACTCCACGAAGAGCAATAAGGAATAGATACCCAGCATCCTTATCATTTTTGTCCTGCTCGTAGTCGCCATCCTCAAGACACTGGCGAAGACTTGGCGAAACTGTTGTCACCATAAAGTTGAAAAGGTTGTTCTCTTTATCTTTCCTATTTTTCTTAGGAGGCTCAGGTGGCTGCCAAACGTGCTGAATGATGTCGCAAGCATCGGCGTCTCCTGAACCAGCAATAAGGTATTCGCCACGCTCGGTAATTTTCTCGACCCACCTGTGGTGGTAGGGGCGACCAGTCTCACCAGTTGTTCGGCTATCAGAGGCTAGCCAACATCCCGTTTCAAACTGCATACCAATTATTGTTGTCATAGTGGTATTTCGTTTACTTTTTCTTTTGACCAGTGAATGTAGGAACGGACATAAACAATTCCATACGCCAAGGCAGAAAAGATAAAGCCATATTGGTCAGTAATCAAGGCATAGGCAATCCATAGGCACTCGTTAAAAAGCAGAACAAGCCAACCCCAGATGGTCTTACGACCAACAAAGTAAATCCCGCCCACGCCAATTACAGCCAACAGCCAAGACCCATACTCCATTACCATCCCTCCATCCTACACCCCTCCCCCTCTTTTTTGCCCCTTCGGCTTTTAACGGAAAGGGAGCGCGAAAAAACCAACTTTTCATTGTAGAAGTGATACGATTTGAATATGGTACAAAAACGAATAACACGAACTGTCTCTGATAAAGAGTTACGCAAAAGCGGTTACATGACCTCTGACGAATTTGTAGATAGGCTTATTCCTGGACTCAAAGAGTATCTTTCAAAAAACTGGGGGGTTCACAATAAGAACGAACTTCACCACCCAGAAGACCTCATATCAAATGCCACAATTTATATGGAAGTTGCCTACCACGTCCTTGTTGATTTTGGCGTTGCTCCTTTAGAGATACAAAAAGAAGAAGAGGACTAATAAAATGATTGAACCACCTTTAGGCTCAGTGGTTATTGATACAACAGGTAGTGCTTGGCAGCGTCATCCCAATGGTTGGTCAAACTCTGGAAGTGATGGCTCCTGGGCCTACACATGGGAAAGAGTTTTAAAAGAAGAACTTAATTTAAAACTTGATAATCCAACTGAAGTATGGGCACCAGTTCTTACCGACCCACGACTTCCCTTAATTGTCTACATTCCAAATGAAGAATTGATATTTCAAGAGGATGAAGAATGAGCCTTGTTCAACACGCAAAGAGTGAACTAGAACTAGTTGGCGAAGAACCAGAAGTTATAGAGTGGTATCTACAGATTGTTGCTAAGTTTGCAGAGTTCGGTCACTCAGGTGCTACTGCCGAGCACACAACGCAAACCCTTGAGCGACTCTTGCGTTATCGCAACCTCTCTCCTTTGACTGATGACCCAGATGAATGGATTGATGTTTCTAACTACTTTGACGAAGAGGGCGAAGTTCTACAGAGCAAGCGCAACTTCGAGGCGTTCTCCCAAGACGGGGGCAAGACATACTATTTACTTTCCGAGAGCAAACTCGTATCTCACCAGACAGTTAAAAAGGAGAAGTAGGTGGCTGACCCGAACCAGACTCCACAGAGGGGCGATTGGGTTTGTCCCTGCTCTGGATGTCAGAAGGCACGCAAAACAGCCTTTGCCGAGGTGCTAGCCCTGCTCAATGGCACAGGAGATATTATGTACAACGTGCACATGGTCAGGGAACTCATCACCCCCAAACCACCTAAACCTCGCACCTAACCCCCCTTCCCCTCCTTTTTTCCGCTTCCTCCTATAACGGAAAGAGAGCGCAAAAAGTTGCACTTTTTATTGTATAGACTTACCATATTCTCAAGACAAATGACGAAAGGACTTAAAAATGGAAACACTACAAGACCTCATTACAAACAAAACCTGTAAAAGCACAATTGCTGGCTGGGTTTGGTATTGCGATAGTTGCGATACCCACGGAAACGCAAACTCAAGTGGTGAAGCAGAGTATCTAGCAAAGTCACACGCAAAGTATTACTCATGGATTGATGACAATGATGAAGATTTAGACCCTCCTTCATTTATGGAGATGGATGTCTCTGAAAGAGAAGAAGAGCATAACTGGTCTTACGAATGTTTAGGCGCTACTTACATTATTGATGTAACTGAAAACATTACTTATAACTATGGCGATGACTACGAAGATAAAACTCCAAACAAACCATACGATGTAGATAAGGCAATGTGGCTTAAAAAATACTTTGGCGTTGAGTAGTCCATGATACTTAATCTACCCACTTCACGATTAATTAGAATGGTGCCAGAAGACATTTTGATATGTTCTGGAATGGCTGAAATAAGAGCAAAGATAAAAGAAAATAGTAAGAACACAGAGAACTATCAAAAAGGTGTTGATAAGAACTACTTGCTTCCAGAAGATGTTGCTGGCACACGAAGCAATCTTGCTGAAAGAGCAGTTTCATATTTACTTGAAGAACCTTGGAACAATCCCCTTTACGCTAATCGCTATCACTACAGTTATGGACAAATCACTTCAGATGTTGGTCACAACATAGAAGTTCGTACTATGCGAACAATCTTTAAAGTCCCAGTCAAACCAAATGAAAGAGATGGCTTGATAATTTACGGGTGCGCTGTAAGCCCTGACTATGAGTGGGTAGAGGTCTTTGGCTCAATCCCCTCGGAACTGGCAAAGAACCCTAAGTACTGGACGGAGGAGCCAGGCTTTGTTGGCTATCGCGTCCCCCTCGAAGACCTCACCCCACCCCCTCCTCTCCCCCCTTGGCTAGCCGTCGTCTCAGAGTGACGGAAAGGGCGTCTGGAGAACTTGACATTCTATTCTAGAGGTTTTAGACTTAGGGTAACAACTACGGAAGGACGGATATGTCAAAACCAATAGATACAACAGAGTTCTACGAGATTATGGACAAGTTGTTTGTCTGCTGCGATGAACACCAATTTACTTACTACTGCAAAGCACACGGAGAAAAGATGGGTTGTTGTTTTTGCGAGTTCAATTACGACGAACCTTGTGGTTGCGATGAGTAGTAATGTTTCAGCCAATCGCAGGGTAATCTGCCCCGAGTGCAAAAAAGAGATTGAAGTTCGCTCTGGCTTTGCACACTTCACACTAACTAGACATATGAAGGAGCACGCCAAGTGAAAGACATTCTTGAGTTCCTAGATGAACTGCATAAACAACTAAGAGCAGAAAGTTATTCAAAAGAGTATCTTGGTGGAATTTATCGGGCTAGATACGAACTTAAGGAACGGTTCGGGGAAAGTGATGATTGAGTTCTTATTAGGTGGTCTAACAGCCACAATTCTTATCTTTACGCTCATTTGGATAGCGTTAGGGTAAAAATCGTCCAATATGAAGGTTATGAATAGGCACCACATGTGCTTATATTCTGTATACACTTAGGTCTAAGCGTATACATATGGTAGGCTCAAACAAGCGTAAATTACGCTAGAAAAGAGGAAATGATGGATATTAACTGGAAAGCACCATTCGAGTTGGCTTTTGAACTAGGTATGTATGTTCTTGGTAGCGCTTTGCTACTAATCGTTGCTTTTGTTGGTTTGGCTTTGTTGGTTGCCTTTGGTCAAGCCTTTCTTAACTTGTTTAGAAGTGGAAAGAACAAAAAGTCAACTAAGGAGATTTTCAAGGTCGTTAAGTGACAGAAAAGAAAATCGCCTATTGCTATGCCCGAGTCTCCACCCAAATGCAGGTGGATGACGGGGTAAGCCTTGATGCCCAAGAAAAGCAACTTCGCTATGCAGCGGAGTCGCAAGGGTATGAAGTGGAGATGCTTCGTGAAGAGGGTCGTTCTGGAAAGAACATCACTGGTCGTCCTGTCTTGAAGAAAGCCTTGGATGATTTAGATGCTGGCAAAGCAGAAGCCCTCTTTGTCACTCGTCTTGACCGACTTGCTCGTTCGACTCGTGACTTCCTTAGCATTGTTGACCGTTCACATAAATACAACTGGCGTCTAGCACTCCTTGATTTAGGTTTGGACACTGCAACTTATCAAGGAAGATTTGTTGTAACAATTATGTCTGCAATGGCAGAGATGGAACGCGGAATGATTTCGCTTCGTCAGAAAGATGTTCACCAAGATAGACGTAACAATGGCAAAGTTTGGGGAGTTGACTTAGGTCCACTGCCTCTTGTAAATGAAGCAGTTCTTAAAAGAATAGAAAATGAAAGAAGTCTTGGTCTATCGTATAAATTAATTGCAGATAACCTTAACAGAGACGCCATACCTACAGTTTTAGGTGGAGAAAAGTGGTATCCAGCAACAGTAAGAAAAGTTTACTTGCGTACATCTAAGTAATTTTTAAAGATTGATAGTGTAAAATAAGCACATAAATACAGCATTTGCTGTATGAAATAAACCTGTGGTGGGGGTATTTCCGAGTGCGTAAGCGCCTCATTAAAGTAACAACTGTCAGGGCAGCAAAGCGTTTCATTGCTGCTCTTGTTGGTATGCCTTCAATTGCATTTATTATTGCAATCATCTTTCCGTCACAAGCGTATGCTGATAACACTCAATCCGACCAAGGAGGCGCTGGGCAAAATACTAATGTAGGTTCAAGTGCGTCGTCGGAGGTGGTCCAAGAAGACCCTTCAGTCGTCTCAGCGCAAGGGACAGTGACTGAAGCGTCAACTGCTGTAGCAACGGCAGAGTCTGCGGTAACAACACTAGAAACAAAAGTAACCCAACTTACGGAGGTAGCATCATCAATATCTCAACCAGCCCAAGTAATAACAACTGCTGTCCAAAGCGCAACTAACTCTGTAGAGACAGCCAGTGCAGCCACCGAGTCAGCAGCAACAGCAGTCAGCACGGCGGAGACCGCCATTGCAACATCGCAAACTGCCAATCAAACTTTGGCCGAAGCAACCGCCTCAGTTACAAGCCAAACAGCGATAGTAACAACAGCGCAAACAACTCTTACTCAAGCAGCGGCAGCAGTAGATTCTCAAGAAGTAGTAGTTGCCTCTGCTCAAACAACAGCAACCACAACTCAGGCAGCAGCGGATGCAGCCAATACAACAACAACTACAACAGAGACTTTTACTAATAACACAACAAGCGTAGTTACAGTAACCACTGGCGGAACAACAGTAACTTCTTCAACTGGCTCTACTGGTGTTTCTATAGGTGGAAACTGGAATACCCCACAAACTGCTGGTCCTGGTCTTGTAATTATTAGTCCAGCAAACGATGTTGTTATTGACGTAAATCCATCTAACACTGGCACAGTCACACAAGTAGTCATGGGCGTATACGCTAAAAATGGCGATACACCAATTATTACAACAAATACAAATGGAACCACAACCACAACGGTTATGGACAATAACGTATCCACTCAACTTCAGTCTGTTCAATACACCACAACCGAGACTGTAACTGGCACAAACATTGACACTGTCACTATTGTAAAAGATGCTGATTACTACATTATTGACAACATTAAAGTTACAAAAACATCTTCAGACCCTGCCTTAGTTGCAGCGGCTCAGCAAGCAGCAACAACTTTATCTACAGAGCAAAGCACTCTCACAACGCTACAAACAGCAGAGACCACCGCGACAACAACTCTCTCTACAGCGCAAGGAACTCTTTCAAGTTTACAAACAGCCCAGACCTCTGCTCAGACAGCAGCCACCACTGCTACAACAACTATGCAAACAGCAGCAACTACTGCTCTCTCTTCTTCCGAGACAGCAACCGCCTCTGTAGTTGAGGCAGTTGTTGTTGTTGCCAAAGCACAAGTAGTTGTTTCTTCAGCAGCGATTGAGCAAGCATCTAACACACTACAGACAGTTGTTACTTCATCAGATGCTTTGCCACTACAAAAGACAGAAATAATTGCAGTAGTTGATGCTGCTGTTGACGCAGTAGTTGAGGCGCAAGAAGCCATCGAGACAGCAACAGTATCTATGCAGACAGCAGAGACTCTTGCTCAAACAGCACTGACAGAGCCAGCAGCAGCGGCAGTAGTTGCAGATAAAACAGAAGTTTTAGCACAAGCGCAAGCAGCAGTAGATGCTCAAGAAGTTGTTGTTGCTAGTGCAACTACAGCAGAAGCAGCGGCTCAAGCAGTAGTTGATGCTGCTACATCCCCTGGGTTGAAGGTAGAGGTTTATAACGTTAATGGGCAAAACAATGCTCCAACTCTTCCTACAAACGCTGTTCCCATTCACACCACTACAGACACAGATGGAATTAACGAACAGTGGGGTGGCGGACTAGTTGCTGGCTCTAGTCGTGGTGAAGATGTAATCGTTAAATATTCTGGACAACTTACTGCTCCTGTAACTGGAACTATCTCTTTACACGCTCCAGCGGATGATGGAGTGAGGGTAGTTCTTGATGGAACTACCGTTATAAATGATTGGTATGACAAGGGTGGGGGCGGTTCCACACAGACCTATAACGTTGTAGCCGATGACCCTATGGACTTTGTTCTTTGGTACTACGAAAACGGTGGTGGCGCTTGGGTCCAGTTCTTCTGGGACTTGGGAGCAGGAAATGTAATAGTTCCAGGCTCAGCATTTACCCAGTCGAGTGCAACTTCACAACAACTTTCTACTTTGGCCGCTGCTGAAGCAACTCTTACGCAGGAACAAGATGAACTTGAAGTTTTAGATTTAGAAGAAGACGCTGCCCAGCAAAATTTGTCAGATGCACAGGCAGACTTAGTAGAGGCTGAACAAGCAGTAGAGGCAATGGAGACTGCTGTAGCAGATGCACAGATTGCAATAACAAAGACAGTAGAGGCCATTGCTGCTGTTCAAACTGCACAGACAACAGTTCAAGAAGAGGTCATTCTTCAAAGCCCTATCGAGGCACCATCAAACATTGTTGTCACACAATTAGAAAATGGCGATGTTCAAGTTTCTTGGGACCCACCTTCAGGAATAATTTCTCCAGAGCGTTATGCAATTTCATGGTCTGTTGGAGATAGCGGCTGGGGAATTGCAACTGGTAACGCAGGAGATGCCAATGCTCTTAATACAAGCATTGTTCTTTCAGCATCTTTGTTCGAGTCAACTGGTGGATTAGATACTACATATCAAATCAGTGTTCGTTCAGACAATGATTCACTTGCTAAATATTCAAGCGTAGTTGCTACTCAAATACTTATTGCTGACCCAACACCAGAACCTCCAACTCCACCTGTTGAACCACCAACCCCACCAGTTGAGCCTCCAGTCGAGCCACCAACGCCACCAGTAGAACCTGAAGAGCCACCAGTAGAACCTGAAGAGCCACCAGTAGAACCTGAAGAGCCACCAGTAGAACCTGAAGAGCCACCAGTAGAACCTGAAGAGCCACCAGTAGAACCTGA
>Ga0102831_1000192_pt1 | contig 29656 bp, 26 predicted proteins | sample ColrivemetaGS747_FD_84508 | JGI IMG/M metagenome (GOLD analysis project Ga0102831, IMG submission 84508) | Estuarine microbial communities from the Columbia River estuary - Freshwater metaG S.747 | ecosystem: Environmental > Aquatic > Marine > Intertidal zone > Estuary | place: USA: Columbia...
CGTTGTGCAAGCCAAATTTCCGAGGGATTTTTTACAGGAATGAGCCCAGAACCTTGCATTTCATAAATTCCCAATTCATGAGTGCTGCCAAAACGGTTTTTTAAGGTTCTTAAAATTCGATATATATGATGTCTATCGCCTTCAAATTGAAGTACGGTATCGACCATGTGCTCTAATAATTTTGGACCGGCAATAGCACCATCTTTGGTGATGTGACCTATCAGAAAAACAGGGGTTTGGGTTTCTTTTGCAAATTGTAAAAGTTTGCCAGTACATTCTCTGATTTGAGAAATACTTCCCGGAGTTGCTTCCAGTTGATCTGAATAAAGTGTTTGTATCGAATCGACAACCAATAAATCTGGTTTTGATTGATTCAGATGATCTAAAATATTTTCAAGCAGCGTTTCAGTAAGTACTTGACATCCATCGTTTGTAATGCCAATGCGCTCAGCACGCATTTTGATTTGGGTCTCACTCTCTTCCCCACTAACATAAAGAACACTCGCTTGGGTTTGCAATGCCATTTGTAGAAGCAAAGTACTCTTTCCTATACCGGGTTCACCTCCTAATAAAATCACCGAGCCAGCTACAACACCTCCACCTAGCACTAAATTGAGTTCACTATCACTAAGTATCCAGCGCTCTTGTTCCAATGTTTGAATTTCATTTATTGGGGTGGGGGATACAATTTTACGACTGCTTTTTTTCCAAGCCTGAACGGTATTAGATGGTTTCATTTCTTCCGAAAGGGTATTCCATTGATTGCATCCTGGGCATTTTCCAATCCATTTTGGACTTTCAAATCCACATGAGCGGCAATAAAAAGCAGTTTTTTGTTTGGCCATCGCAACAGCAAATTTAAGGGATGTTGGATTGATGAAGGCTATCGATAAATAATCAAAGTAATCGATGGGTAATTTAGATGTATTCCAAATAAGTTGTAAATTTGTGATCCATAAATATCAGATAATCCTCTTTTAAATCAATAAGAACATGGAAAAAAACATCAACGACATTGTAACAGTTTACGCTGAGGCTACGCCAAATCCAGAAAGTATGAAATTTGTTGCCAACAGAATGTTGTTGCCCAATGACAGTGCTGATTTTAGAAATAAAGAGAAAGCCGAAAATTCGCCGTTAGCAAAAGCACTTTTTGAAATGAATTTTGTGCAAGGCGTATTCATTATGAACAACTTTGTGAGTGTTACTAAGAATGGAGAATATGAGTGGTTTGATTTAATTCCTGATTTAAGGAATTTTTTTACTGAGTGGATTGAACAAGGTAAAGAAATAGTGAATCCGAAAAAGGAATTGTCTGAAGAAGAGGAAACTGAAATCGAAAGAAAAATTAAACAACTTTTAGAGGATCATGTTCGTCCAGCAGTTGAAATGGATGGAGGTGCCATTGATTTCAGAAGTTTAAAGATGGTATTGTAACTGTTGAACTTAAAGGGAGTTGCAGTGGTTGCCCATCATCCACAATGACTTTAAAAGCAGGAATTGAAAACTTGCTAAAACGCATGGTTCCTGAGGTTGAATCTGTTGAGGCTTCTGGCGTATAGTTGTGTAAATTCTATACACAAAGCCTAAAAAGATCATAAGTCTTTTCTTTTTAGAGGAAAAAGATACATATTTGTCGAAACACAATTTTCGCAATTATGGAATCTCAAGCTGAAAAGCGAATGCAAAACGACCCAAAATTCAAGTCGTTACATCAATTTTTTCTAAACTCTGCAAATCAGATTCACAATCCTGATAAGACGTATTTAATGCAAAAAATATCAGGTGTATGGGAAGAATTTTCATACCGTGATTTATTGATAGACATAAATAAGGTTGCTTCATTTTTTATAGAACAAGGCCTAGTCAAGGGTGATCGAGTTGCAATAATGCTTGAAAACTGTCCTCAGTATTATGTGATTGATCAAGCACTTCAAAAATTGGGTATGGTTAACGTTTCTATTTATCCAACTTTAACCCCCGAAGAGACTCGATTTATAATTAATGATTCTGGTTCAAAACTTTGTTTTGCAGGCAATCCTTTCCTTCTCAAGAAAGTCCAAAAAATTGAAGCAGAATGTCCAACTTTGGATAAATTGATTTTTGTTCCATCTGACAAACCTGAAGAGGGTAACGTAATGAATTATTCTTCGGTATTGTCTATTGGTGAGGCAAACTTATCAAAACACGAGAATGAAATTGAAAAACGATTTGATTTAGTTGAAAAATCAGATTTAGCTACTCTAATTTATACATCAGGAACTACTGGAGTACCCAAAGGAGCTATGCTTACTCATTATAATTTCATGAGTAACTGTTACGATGCCAAGGAACTTTGCCCTGCCATTGAAGAAAGTGATTTGTATTTATCTTTCTTACCATTGAGTCACGTATTCGAAAGGATGGCGACTATGTATTTGAGTACTTACGTCGGTGCATCAGTTGCCTTTTCTGAAGGGATTGAAAAGGTAGCAACCAACATCCAAGAAATCCGCCCTACGGTAATGGCATCAGTACCAAGACTGCTCGAGAGAATTCACGAGAAAGTAATGAAAAATGGAACCGCTGGTGGTGGATTAAAAGCAAAAATATTCACGTGGGCTTTAAGTGTTGGTGAGCAATGCAGATTGGTTAGAGAGCAAGGAAAATCACCATCCGGATTGTTGGCTTTAAAAAGTGGATTGGCCGAGAAATTAGTATTTTCTAAAATTAAAGCTAAGATGGGTGGTAGAATGAAAATGTTGATTTCAGGTGGAGGCGCATTACCGCCGCACGTAGGTATATTTTTTGGTAATTTAGGATTAAAAGTTCAAGAAGGATTTGGACTAACCGAAACTTCACCGTTTGTTACTGTGAATGAATTCCACCGTCAGGTATATGGTACAGTAGGGCGTGTGGCGCCTAGACAATATGTTGCAATTCAGAATATTGAAACATTGGAGATTATCACCGTTCAACATTATGATAATTTTGATTCTAATTTCAAAAGCGAGGAAGGTGAGATTCTGACCAAAGGGCCAAATGTTATGGCTGGTTATTGGCAAAATAAAGAAGAGACCGACAAGGTTTTTGACGCCGATGGATGGTTTCATACAGGAGATATTGGTCGATTTGAACAAGGGTATCTAAAAATTACTGATCGATTGAAAAACATGTTGAAGACCTCCTTAGGGAAGAATATTTATCCAACACAAATCGAAAATGTACTTTTAAAAAGCGAACGTCTAGACCAAGTTTTTATTATTGGTGATAAGAGAGAATATCTGACTGCGATCATTGTTCCTAGTGCAGAGACTATTCAAGAGCAGTTGCCTTCAAAAATGGATTTGTTGAAAGGAAGTAACGAATTTATTGATGATGAGGAATTGATAAAATGGTTAGCACAAGACATAAAGAAGTTGTCAAATAGTTTAGCAAAATTTGAACGCATTAAAAATTTCCTAGTAAAGCGAGAGCCATTCAGTATTGAAAATGGAGACATGACTATTACCCTTAAAGTTAAGCGTAAGGTAGTTATGGAAAAATACGCTGGAGAAATAGAAGCAATGTATGCGCAAACTGATTGTCCGCTATAAAATAATTCAATTTAGTTTATAGCTTATTTTAGGCACCATTTCGTCTTGAATTAGGCGAAATGGTGGTATAAGAATAGGATTAGAAAAAATCCAAACTGAATATAGAATAATGATGCTGCCATGCGGTTGCGAATAGGCTTTGCTATCGCATTCAGTATCAAATGAAAAATCAGTGCTATTAAAAACCACGCAATATAATTTTGGATTGGGATGATGCCGTTTTTCCAAGTCCAAAAATCATATCTCATGGCCATCGGTTCCATGAAAAAATCATAGATAGTCATAATTGATGCTCCCAACAAGGATCTTCCTAGGTTGCTTTTTACAGAACCTGCGAAGATGCTAGAGGTATAAAAAATTAGTGCTGCCCAATTGAGCCCAATTAAGTAGGGAGTGCCTTGCCATTTTAGACCTAAAGTATTTCCGTAGGAATAAGATCCAAAAATAGCCCCAGTCTTAACACCAATGAATTCTATAAAAAAACCGGCTACGCCTAAAATTAATATGGTTAGAGCATGCGAAAAATCCCATTTTTTATGAAAAATCCAAGCAATAACAAATGCTGCGATTAAATTCCAAGGGGTTAATTTTAGGAATAAAGGATTTAAATCTGGAATGATAAATCCTGCAATACCTACAATATATATTATGGATACAACCCAGATAAATCGATTTTCAACGGTTTGCATATTTATTTTTTTTCAAAGATAACCTTACTTACTATTTTGGCACTTAATAGGCACAGTGGAATTCCTCCACCTGGATGCACACTGCCTCCGCAGAAGTACAGATTTTCAATTTTATTTGAAAAATTAGATTGCCGAAAAAATGCGGACATGCGATTGTTAGAACTCGACCCATAAAGGCTACCCTTGTCAGAACCGGTTTTTGATTCAATAGTAATAGGGTCTAAAACGGATTCACATACGATCAATTTTTCCAGGTCCCTATTTAAATGGGTACTGATTTTGGAAATAATAAATTTTCGCGCATCGGATGTGATTTGTTCCCAGTTTTGACCATTGTTATAGGGCACGTTTATCATAACAAACCAATTTTCCCCATTGGGTGGGGCATCTTGTTCAATAACCTTAGAAGTAATGTTAATGTATACTGTGGGGTCGTGATATAGATCTTTCAGTTGAAAAATATGGTGAAACTCTTCTTTATAGTTTTTAGTAAAAAATATGTTGTGAACATCCAATTCAGGAAATTTTTCATTGATGCCCCAATAAAAAATCAATGCTGAACTTGAATTTTCAGCGTTGGCTATTTTCGAAGGTATATTGATGTTAAGAAGTTTGTTATACACAATTTTAGCATCAATATTTGCTATAACTCCATTTGTATCAATAACTTCATTGCTTTCTGTTGTGATTGATGTTATTGACTTGTTATGTAGATTAATACGATTGATTCTTTGATTGTAATTGAATTTCACACCCAATCTTTCCGCTTGTTTGATCAGTATATCTGCAATTTGTCTCATGCCATACTGGGGGAGGTGGGCTCCGTATTCAAACTCTAGATGAGGAATTACGTTAAGTGTTGCAGGTGCTTGATATGGGTCAGAACCGTTATAGGTAGCATATCGCGAGAAAAACTGAACTAATTTTGGATTGTTGAATTGCTCTTGCAACGAATGGTTCATGGTTTTGAACATCTCTAATTGCCACAAGTTGGCGATACCTTTCAAACCGGTGGGCTTTAGGTAAGTGCTGATTTTGTGTAAACTGTTCTCAAGGAAAACGGGAGAGGTGATATCGTATACTTTTTTTGATTTAGTTAAAAATTTTGAAATCCTGTTTTGGTCAACTTTAAAAAACAATGAGGCTTCTTGAATGAATTTTTCTTGATCAGCTGAAGCTTGAAATCTGCTTAAATCACTAAAAAAGTAATTACACAAAATGGATAATTTTTCAACCTTGAATTCAGAATTCAGATCTTCATCAAGCAATTCTCTAACAAATTGAGGCATTGTGAACAATGAAGGACCCGTATCAAAACGGTAACCTTGCATTTCTAAAATCCCTAGTTTACCACCATATGTTGAATGTTGTTCATAAACATCAATTTGATGTCCCAAACGTGCAAGCCTAATGGCAGTTGCAATGCCTGCAATACCGCTGCCAATAATGGAATAATGCATAGATTTATTACAATTTTCGATGTTAAATTGTTGCATTCGACAAGAAGAATTTGTTGTTTTTAACATAAAATGGCAAGTCTACAAGGCTAACGTATTGTAAGTCAAAATGGTAGGTGATGTAAAAAAAAATAAAAAAAATATCGATTATGCTTTGCAGATTCTAAAATTCATTTTATTTTTGCCACACACTCAATAAAAAATAAAAGGAAAAATGAAAAAATTCACTTTCGCTTTGGCAGCATGTGCAGCTTTCGCTTTCGCTGCTTGTGGAAACAACAACACTGAAGAGACTCCAGCAGTAGATTCACCAGCAGTAGAAGAAACTGTTGCTCCTGAAACTACTGATTCAACTGCATCTGATTCTACAGCAGAAACTACTGAAGCTCCTGCAGCTGACGCTTCTGCTAATTAATCCACAAAATTTTGAAAAAGAGAAAGGCACTTGCAAAAGTGCCTTTTTTTTTATTTCTTTGTACCAATGGTTAGAAAAATACTCTTGTTTTCTTTCATACTAGTTATTGTTTTTGTAGGTCGTGTAAGTGCGACTTCAAATCCAATCATTGAGAATCCCACTGAAATCGGGGGTCCTCAGTTTACCATTACGCCGAACCCGGTAAGTGGATCCTACTTTTCTGTAAATATTACTTTTACTGAAGCTGAGTATCCAGATGCTACAGTGGTTATTTCTGATGTACTTGGTAAACAAGTTTTCATTCATTCACTGAAAAAAACTGATTTTTTAGAGGGTAAAGTAAGAATAAACGTGATGGATGCTGGTTTAGACAAAGGGGTTTACTTTGTTCAAATGAAAAGTGGTGATATCACAAGAACCCTGAAATTAGCGATTCGCTAAGTTTTATTTATGCCGATAAGGCTCGCACATTCTAGTGATTTTATTAAAGTACATGCTCTTATACAAGAGTTAGCACGCTTTGAGAATGCTCCTCAGGAAGTCGAATCTTCTCCTAAAACTTTGGAAGAAGCCTGTTCAAAGAAATACCCTCTAGCATGGTGCTGGGTTGCTGAGTCTGACAACGATAATTCTGAAATTGTTGGTGCTGGAATCTGTTATGTACGTTACTCTACTTGGAAAGGGCCGGTATTTTATTTAGAAGATTTAATAGTTTCTGAAAAATACCGCAGACAAGGTTGGGGAAGTAAAATTCTAGATTCCATAATTCAATTCGCTCATTCCAATGGATATAAAAGATTACAATGGCAGGTTTTAGATTGGAATGAAGGTGCAATTGAGTTCTATAAGAATTATAACGCTCAATTTGATGCAGAATGGGTGAATGTGCATGTTGAATTATGATTTCGTTTATAGATTTAAGCTAGATTTACTTTGGTTATTCATTGTATTAACACTGCTTGTTGTTGTATTTTTTAATCAAAATCAACTTATTACGGCTTTATATGCCACACATCCTCGTGATTTTATCGATATCCATACTTCTTTAACTGGTTCTTGGTTGCACGGAAATTTTGATCATCTGCTTGGAAATATTTTGTCATTAACAGGATTAGGCGTCGTATTTATACTTTTATTTAGAAACCAATATTTGTTCTTTTTCATCATTCAATGGGTGCTATCTGGGTTGATTTTGTTTTTTGTAGGGCGCAATGGACAATCTCATATTGGCGCATCTACATGGGCTTATTCCTATGCCGCTTTTTTAGGGGTTATTGCTTTGTTACATCCCAATAATAGAGCTAAATCTATTTTATTTCTGGTTACCTTGTTCTATGGGAGTATGTGGTGGGGGCTTCTACCTATATTACCCGGTATTTCTTGGCAAGGTCATTTAAGTGGAACCATAGCCGGCATACTTATAGCCTTGTTTAAGATAGATTTCTGGATTGATAAAATGTATTTACCAAAACTTAGAAATAAAATAGACGCTGCTGATTCTGATGGGTATGAAGAAATTCCATCAAATCCGTTTGATGAATTTTAGGATCCTAAAGCGTGGTTTTCAGATTTTTCTGGTGACTTAAATAGGAATATAAATGCAATGGCAACGATTAAAGAATAAGCGGAAAAAGTTAACCATATTCCCTGCCAATTTTTAATTCCTGATTCTGAATTTACAAAGAATTTTTGAATGATTATTCCACTCCCTATAGAACCCAAAATAGCCCCTATGCCATTTACCATCATTGTAAATAATCCTTGTGCACTTGATCTTATACTTGGCGAAACTGATTTTTCGATGTAGAGGGATCCTGATACGTTGAAAAAGTCAAAAGCCATTCCGTATATAATACAAGATAAAATAATCATCCACAGGCCTTCAGAAGGGTCCCCAAAGGCGAATAGGGCAAATCTCAATACCCAAGCAAACATACTAATTAGCATGACTTGCTTAATACCGAAGCGTTTCATGAAAAATGGAATGGCCAAAATGAATAAGGTCTCACTGATCTGAGAAATACTCATTATCATGGCTGGATATCTTACGGCCAATGAATTTGTGAATTCAGGTATTGATTCAAATTCATGTATGAAAGTGTCGCCATAAGCATTTGTAAGTTGAAGTGCAGCCCCTAAAAGCATAGAAAACAAGAAGAATACGAGGTAAGTAGGATTCTTGAGAAGAGAAAAAGAATCTATTCCCAAAATATTAATAATCCCAGATTTCCCCGATGAGTTTTTCCCTAAAGGCGGACAATCAGGAAAAGTAAATGCATAAAACCCAAGAATGACTGAAACAATGGCACCGATATAAAATTGATTTGCTGATACTTCATTATGAGTGAGAGATACTGTCCAAAGGGCAGCTATGAATCCAACTGTTCCCCAAACTCGAATGGGAGGAAAGGATTTTATTACGTCTTCTCCTCGTGAAGTTAAAATGTGAAATGCCACAGTTGAAGAAAGAGAAAGTGTTGGCATGTAGAAAATCATAGTGGCTAAAATTCGCCAAAACATATCAGCTGGTGATACAGCAGATGGCACGGTTGCCAAGCCTAATCCACCCATTAAATGTAAAATTCCGTAAAGTTTTTGAGCCGAAATATATCTGTCAGCCAAAATGCCGGTAATGGCAGGCATAAATAGTGCAGCAATTCCCATAGTAGAGAAGATTACTCCAAAATCTTGGGAATCCCATTGTTTGGTTTTGAACCAAAATGCTCCAATTGTAATTAACCAAGAGCCCCATATGAAAAACTGCAGAAAGCTGAGCAGTGTAAGACGAAACTTAATCATTTCGTCAAAGATAATTAAAGATTCATCGTCTTTTCAATTCCATCAATGATTGCATGAATCACTTTGATGTGAATCTCTTGAGCGCGATCCGCGAAATCGCTTTTTGGGGCACGAATTTCTAGGTCACAAAGGTCTTTTATTTTGCCCCCATCTTTACCAGTTAGTCCAATTACAGTCATTCCCAATTCTTTAGCTTTTTGCATTGCTAAGTAAACATTCTCACTGTTTCCACTGGTAGAAATCCCCAGAAATACATCACCTGGTTTTCCATGGGCTTCAACAAAGCGCGAAAAAATATGATCATAGCCATAATCATTTCCTACACAAGTGATATGGCTACTATCTGAGATAGCTAGTGCCGGAAGAGCTTTTCTGTTATTCTTGTATCGACCGGTTAATTCTTCGGCAAAGTGCATGGAATCACAATGACTTCCACCGTTACCGCAGGAAATAACTTTTCCTCCGTTTTCAAAACTGTTAGCCAAAATGGATACAGCGTGATCAATTTTTCTGAAATTTTCTTGATTGGATAAAAATTCATTCAAAACTGCCGAAGCTTCTTGAAAATGTTGGATGGAACTCATGGTTACTTATTTTTCTTGGTAAATTCAGCGATTCCTTCCTCTAGGAACTTCTTGAAGGGTTCAATTTCAAATTGGAAATAATCAGCACCTAAAGCTGGTTGCAGCAAATCTTCATTTCCATCTAATAAACAGTAAAGAGGCTGAGTGGTTTTGCCAAAATAATACTCTTGCAACTCGGCATTTTTATCTCCTAAGGTGGTTATTTCTTTTCCTGTAGAATGGCTTTTGAAATATTCGTTGGGCTGTAATTTGATTTTTTTATCATCAACGTACAATGATACAACTACGAATTTTTCTTTCAAGATTTTAAGGACAGTTGGATCAGACCAAACCTTTTCTTCCATTTTCCGACAATTAACGCATCCGTGTCCAGTAAAGTCGATAAATAGTGGTTTTCCTTGTTCACGTGAGCACTTCAAAGCCTCGTCGTAATCAAAATAACTGTTGATTCCATGAGGGGCGTGTAACAAATCTGAATATTTGGGAGTAAAACAAGTTCCTTCTTTTGATTCACTGGCGCGGTCTAGTCTAAAATCTTGCGTACTCATTGGTGGTAAATAACCTGCAAGTGCTTTCAAGGGTGCTCCAAACATTCCTGGAATCATGTACACTACAAATGCGAAAACAGCAATAACAGTAGTGAGTCTAAAAATACCAAGATGTTCTATGGGTGAATCATGATCAAATTTTATTTTACCCAATAAATACAATCCCAATAATGAGAAAATCACTATCCAAAGTGCTAAATAAACTTCACGATCTAAGATTCCCCAATGATAAGTTTGATCTGGGATGCTCAAGAATTTCAAGGCAAATGCTAATTCTACAAAACCTAAAACAACTTTTACGCTATTTAACCAACCTCCGCTTTTGGGAAGCGAATTTAACCAAGATGGAAACAGTGCTAATAATCCGAATGGCAATGCAAAAGCGAGAGAGAATCCAAACATTCCAACAATAGGACGTGATGCTCCACCAGCGGCAGCTTCAACTAAAACGGTTCCAACGATAGGTCCTGTGCAAGAAAAAGAAACCAAGGCAATGGTTACCGCCATAAAAATTGCACCTGTTATTCCACCCTTGTCTGCTTGTTTATCAGCTTTGTTGACAACCCAAGAGGGAAGCGTGATTTCAAATGCACCAAAGAACGAAGCGGCAAAAACCAAGAAAATAATGGTAAAAAATATGTTTGGAGCCCAGTGGGTACTCATGACATTAGCAGCATTTGCTTGAAAAAGGAATGCCACAATTGTTCCGATAACGGTATATAATGCAATGATCGAAAATGCAAAAACAAAGGAATCTCTGATTGCGATGGATCTATTTTTGTTTCTAATGAAAAAAGAAACAGTCATTGGAATCATCGGAAAAACACAAGGAGTTAAAAGAGCAGTTAATCCGCTTAGAAAAGCTAAAATGAATAGTCCTAACATACCACCTTTTTCTTCGGTCGTAGCTTGTCCGTTGAAAGTTTTGATTGATTTTAATTCGTTAGTGAGATAATCAGGAGTTTGATTGTCTACCTCAATGACAGAAGTTTCTAGTTTTGATGTCGTATCAATGTTTTCTGATGGATTATCTAATGGTTTTTCAGAAACTGGTGCTGTGGCAGATATTGATTCACCAGTAACTTTTAAAGATGGAGCTTTAATTTCAACATCTCTGATATTTTCACATCCTGATTCATTGCAAATTTGCCCATTGAAGATCATGAAGATATGCTGGATGGGTTTTAAAACCTTAATTTTTTGGCGAAATTCACCTTTGCCAGTGAATTCTCCAGTAGAGCAATTCCATATTTCCGTTTCCTTAACCATATGGTCTCCAACACCATAAAAATCCCCAACCAGTTGGAATGAAGAATTCGTTTTGAAATTAATAGTTGCTCTTATGGGCCCATCGTACTCAGAGCAGTCACTTTTCTCGCTGTAAACATGAAAACCGGGTGCAATGTCAAACTGAATGATGAGTTCTACGGTTTCTCCTGTTTTTACTTCAGTCTTACTGTACTTAGCTTTGAAATTTGGTTTTGGAAACCCAGCCGCCCAAGTACTGCTTACTAAAAGAGAAAGAACAACGAATAGCCCTAATTTGGAGAGATTTTTCATTATCTACAAAATTAGCACATATCCTCCTAATGTTAACAATTCATCGTCAAAGGATCCAACAAATCGTTTTAGGTTTGAAGACGAGCATGGAAATCAGCAAGTTATATAAAAGTCGGATATTATTCTTTTTTCTTTTTTTAGGGTTAGTTTCCCTACAGGCGCAAACGCGTAAATCAATGAATACCAAGGAATACATTGATTCGTTTAAGCGTTATGCCATGTTTGAAATGAGCATAAACGGAGTTCCGGCAAGCATTACTTTAGCACAAGGTATTTTAGAAAGTGCTTCCGGTAATTCTAAATTATGCCTTGAGTGTAACAATCATTTTGGGATTAAATGTAGAAAAAATTGGAATGGTAATTTTTGTTTGGCAGACGATGATGCAAAAGATGAGTGTTTTAGAGGATATGCCAATCCGATTGAGAGTTATAGAGATCATTCACTCTTTTTAAAGGGAAGTCAAAGATATGCAACCTTATTTGAGTTAGATCCAACAGATTATAAGGCTTGGTCTCATGGACTTCGTGAAGCAGGGTATGCCACCAACCCAGAATACGGAAATTTATTAATTCGTGTTATAGAACGTAATCGTTTGAGTCAATACGATAGTATGGTTGTATTGGGGCAAGATTTTTACAAAGCCGGAAGCTCTCCCGTTATTGAATATAATGGTTTACCGGCTGTAGCAGTTAGGCCTGGAAATACGGCAGCTGATATTGCTCGTGAGAATCAATTAGCTGAGTGGAAATTGTATAAATACAATGATTTAGAGAAAAACCAGTTGATTAATCCAGGTGAGATTTTATACTTAAAACCCAAAAGGACCAATGCTTCGGAGCAAATACATATAATGAAACGTGGTGAAACACTCCACGATGTTTCACAATTATATGCGATCAAATTAAAGTCACTTCGGAAGATGAATCAATTAAATAGCAACGAAGAGCCGGTTATTGGGGAAGAGATTTATTTGAACGAAAAAAGAGACTCTAAGCCCAAAACAACAAGTGGTCCTATACCCATGTCTACAGCAACGGCAATTATGCGGCCTGCAGCATCAAATGCAACCAAAAACATTCCCAATACACATGAAGTTCAATCTGGTGAAACAATAGAACAAATCGCTGAAAAATATAGGACGTCGGTGTTGAATATTGTACGATGGAATGATTTAGAATTTGCTGAAGTAAGTGCTGGGCAAATATTGGCACTTGCCCCTGGTATAAAGGGTGTCTCTAATATTCAATCGGTTTCTGAGGTAAAAGTTCAAATGGGTGATATCAATTCTGAACTTAAAAACGTCAGTATCCACTATGTGAAGCCAGGGGAAACATTGTTCAGAATTAGCACCATGTATGGTGTTTCAGTGGATCAAATTAAAAAGTTGAACGGTATGAATAATAACGCTATTCGCGCCGGACAAAAACTAAAAATCAGATAATTTATTGCAAAACATAATGCATTGCAGATCCAGTATTTTGCTGCAGAAGAATGCTTCCTAGTCCATTAATATTCTTCTCGTCAACTTCATCAACTGTTGGCTTGTAGATGGTTAAAAGTTTTAACCCTTCTTTGATGTCAACTTCCAAATTAGAATCAGATAAAGCTTGAACTAATGGTTGGTGATTATTTTCTTTATTGTCAATTACACAGCGCAGTTGAATTGCTGAGTTTTGCATAATATTTACTCGGATTTTATTTTCACTAAACAAGGCAAAGATTTCCCTGAGGTTATCTTCGGCAATGAAATTAAAGTCCCTAGTAGCAATGCAAAGCATTAATTGGTTTTCCTTTAGAATCTTACAGGGTATATTTACTGGAGCACCATTGTCGGATACTTTGGTTCCAGGTAGGTCAATATCTATGAAGCTTTTTACCAATAAAGGAATGTTAGATGCTTTTAAAGGCTGTATGGTTTTTGGATGAATAACAGATGCTCCGTAATAAGCTAATTCAATGGCATCATTATAAGTCAGATGGTCAATTTTTTGAGTGTCAGGGAATTTTTTAGGATCTGCATTCATTACACCTTCCACATCTTTCCAAATGGTTACACTTTCTGCCTGTAGCAATTTACCAAAAATGGCAGCACTGTAATCACTTCCTTCACGGCCGAGGGTAGTTGATTCGCCTTTGGGACCTTTTCCCATGAATCCTTGGGTGATTATAAGGTTCTTTTGAGCCAGTGGAAGTAATCGATTTGTAACTACTCTCTCGGTATCTGTCCAATCAACACGGGCGTCTCTGTACCGATCATTGGTTAAAATAAAATTCCTGGAATCAACCCATTGGTTTCTGATGCCTTGTGATAAAAGATATGCACTCACAATGCGGGTTGAAATTAATTCTCCATACACAACAACTTGATCATACAAAAAATCATAGTCATCTTGTAAATTTTCATTGTCAACCAAACACTCCAATTCAAGGAATAAGTTTTCTACTTCATTGACCCACATTAGAGCTGTTTCACCGAATAATTCATGAATGATTGATTGATGAGATTCTCTAAGTTTAGAGAGTGAATCATGTAGGGTGTTTTTCTTGTAGAAGCATGCATCTACTAAGGATTCAAGCGCATTGGTGGTTTTACCCATTGCACTAATTACCACTAGTAATTGTGCTGGATTTCCTGCAGAAATAATTCGGGCCACATTTTTAACTCCCGATGCATCTTTTACCGACGCACCACCAAATTTGTAAATTTTCATGAAATTATAAAGTCAAGGAAAACTGATCTTTTTTTAGTTGTTTTGCAAAAATAAATCTTAATTCATAATTCCCTATGCCCTATAGCAATGAAATAGTCACATTAGAACAGTTTATCGTAGATCAACAGTCCCTTTACAAAGATGCTGGAGGATCATTAAGTCGTGTATTCCGTTCTATTGAGTTAGCGGCAAAGGTGGTAAATAGAGATGTCAGAAAGGCTGGATTGGTTGATATACTTGGTAATCAGGGAAGTACGAATACTCATGGCGAGGACCAAAAAAAGTTGGATGTTATAGCAAACGATCGCTTTATAAATGCATTGTCAAAAAGCGGAGAGGTTAGTGTGATTATTTCTGAGGAGAATGATGATCCGATTTTTGTTGAAGGTTCTGAAGAAGAAAAATACATTGTTGCTATTGATCCATTAGATGGAAGTTCAAACATTGATGTGAATGCGAGTATTGGAACAATTTTTTCTATTTATCGCAGACCTTCATCCTCAAAAATAGCCAATGAAAAAGATCTTTACCAAAAGGGTAAACATCAAGTTGCAGCAGGATATGTGATTTATGGGTCTAGTACCATGTTGGTGTATACCACAGGTTTGGGTGTAAATGGCTTTACATTAGACGATAGTATTCAGGAGTTTTGCTTATCTCATCCAAACATTCAAATTCCAGTTGATGGTAAAATTTTCAGTGTTAACGAAGGGAATTACTCTGATTTTCCGGAAGGAATTAAGAATTATATCCAATACTGTAAAAGCAAAGACAAAGAAACCAACAGACCATATGGCGCACGTTATATTGGGAGCTTGATTGCTGACTTTCACCGAAATTTACTAAAGGGAGGTATTTTCATGTATCCGCCAACAGCAAATACACCGAATGGTAAATTAAGATTGATGTATGAATGCAATCCTATGTCTTTTTTGATCGAACAAGCAGGGGGTAAATCTTCAACAGGCTCAATGAGAATTTTGGATGTAGAACCCCTAGATTTACATCAAAGGGTACCTATATTCATAGGGTCAGCCAATATGGTTGATCTTGCTGTGAATATGTATCAAGAGGGAGAGTTGCAAACCTCTTGAGAACATTAAATTTAGAAAGCTTCAAAAATTTCTAAACTTTGCAGTTTTTTATCTGGGAAGGCATGAAATTTCAATTGATTCAAAACTTCAGCGAGTAGTAATCTGCGTTGATCCTTGTTCAACAGAATTTCTTTTTGGTTTTCAAGTTCATCTAACGCATTTATCATCCAAATTGGAGTATGAAACTGTTGCCAATCTAATTCATAGCCTAGTCCTCGGCAAATATTTAAAATGAATTTTATAGGAAGATATTTTAACTCCTTGATATCAGCACTATTTAACTTTTCAAATTCAGTCAACACCAATTGGAAAAATACAGGATCTGGGAAATGCTCATGAACACAATGTGAAATGATTTCTGTATATAGAAATTTTATTTGCTGAGTGTTCATGGAATCAGGTAATATCGAATTTTTCAACGCTGAAATTTCCTTTATTCTCATGAGCCCTGGCGACTGTTTAACCGTGTATACTATTTCAATAGTTGTTCCAGATTGGTAGTAAGCATTTTTGCTTTTTGATTTACCTAACCCTTGTACTAAAAAAGCCGCTAATCCAGAAAATTCCGTGTAAATATGAACGACAGCCGAGTGATCGGTATAGGGTATTCGCTTGATGACTATTCCTTTGGTCTTGACCAGCATCTTTGACCAAAAATAATATCAATCTACCCAGTCTGCTATAAAAAGATTCGTGTCTCTTGTTCCACCATTGTTCCTGTTGGAGCTAAATATTAACTTTTTGCCATCAGGTGAAAACATAGGGAAGGCATTAAAAATGCTGTTGTTGGTAATCCTTTCTAGCCCAGAACCGTCTAAATTGATCATGTATAACTGAAAATCATATCCGCGAGTAGAATGGTGATTGCTTGAGAAAATGATCTTGTCTCCGCTAGGATGAAAAAAGGGCGCCCAATTGGCCTTGCCTAATTTGGTGATTTGCTTCAAATCGCTTCCATCAACGTTGATGGTATAAATCTCCATATTTGTAGGGGCTACCAAATCTTTCGATAAATAATCTTTGTATTTTTTGATTTCCTCTTCCGTTTGAGGACGAGAAGCTCGGAAAACCAATTTTTTCGAATCAGGTGAGAAAAATGCACCACCATCATAGCCCAATCCATTTGTAATTTGGCGTTGGTTTCCTCCGTCAATGTCCATGATCCAAAGTTCTAAATCGCCGGAACGTGTGCTCGTAAATACAATTGATTTTCCGTCAGGTGAAACAGTTGCTTCAGCATCGTATCCAGGTTGATTGGTTAGTTGCTTGGCTATTTTCCCAGTTTTGTCTGAAACAAAAATATCAAAATCACTATATATGGACCATAAATATGCACCAGTTGTTTCAGGGGTAGGGGGACAGTCTTTTGAACCAAGATGGGTACTGGCATAAATTAGTTGAGAGTCGCCTGGCATGAAATAAGAACAGGTTGTTCTTCCGAGGCCTGTGCTCACCATTGCGGGTTTATATTCTGCCGAGCCCATATCTGAAAGTTTCGTCCAAAATATTTGATCGCATTTCAATCCCCATTGAGGGTTATTGCTTTGAAATACGATGGATGAGTTGTCAAAGCTGAAATAAGCTTCTGCATTATCGCCGCCAAAAGTAAGTTGTTTTAAGTTTTTGAGGTGTTGTTCAGGATGAGAAACACTTTCATATTGAGGTTCATCCTTGTATTTTTTGGAAATGCCATGACCATGACCTTCATGTCCATCTTGAGAAAAAAGAGCATTCGAAGCTAGGATTCCAGTTAAAATAAATAAGGTTTGTTTTTTCATATTATTTGAGAATTTCCCAAGCCATTTTTGGGTAACCTTTACGACCTTGGTCATCATAAAAGTCAATAAAACGCATTTTAAATAGATTTCCTGATTCTGTCTTTAATAGGAAATATTTATTTTGAACAATGGTGTATTTCGCACTATTTTGATCGTACACTTTCCAATCATAACCAATTTCATTCAGTGTTTTGCTGAATTTGAAATTTAAGGCTAGATCTTTGGTCATATTTTCAAAATTAATTCCAGTTGTTGAAGAATTTACTTCGTAAACGGAAATTTTATGAGGGTTAATGAGTGCTCCTCTTATAATGTATGGGTATGGTTGGCCATTAACGTCGTGAATGGACTCTTTGTATGTAGTGAATACAATGTCCCAATTTGTATTTTTAATAGGCTCGTTTTCAACGGTTTTCAGTGTTCCAAAGTCAAAATAGGTGTAATTGTAGTCTTGATTGGTGTAAATCTTGGTGATGTTGATTTTACTTGGGTTGAATACCAGTGACCACTGGAATTCGTACATTCCCCCTCTGACAGATAAGAATTTGATTTTAATAAATCGATTCACTACGATAGAATCAGAGCCAAGATCAAGGACGTAAGTTTCATTGGGAATTCCTTCATAACCATTCCCTGTGGGTCTAAAGCAATTGGCTGTGACCAAAGAATCCAACGAGCCGTTGGGATTGTCAAATGCCCATTTAAGGGAAGACATTTGCAATTGGTGAATGTCATCGAAGTGAGTATCTGTTACTTTAGCAAGAGCATAGTTTGTACTTTTCCCTGCACAAACAATCACATGGGGAGTTCCGTTGCAGGAAAATCCCAGATCCCATTTGCCATAAAGATTGCTGGTTTTAGTTTGGGTTTCGAAGTCAAAGTACAATTGATTGCTGTAGGTTTCACCCATTTCAAAAGTTTGAGTTTGTAATCCAGCTGCTACTTTAGGTTGCGGGTACAAGGGTTCTTCTTTTTCGCAAGATGTAAGAATTAATACAGTAAACAATAAAAGTATTGAGCTGTATTTTTTAAATAACGAAGTTGAAAATGAAACTGACAAAATAATTTACAAATTTACTGTAAGCTGAACAAAATAAATACGACCCATACCCAAATTGACGCCACCATTATTGTTGCTGTGGATTCCACCAGTTTGGGCTGATGCAAGTAATTGTGTGACATTGAATAGGTTTTTTAATCCCCATTGAATCTGTGCTTTTTTCATTAATTGATTACTAGGAAGTGTATGGCTAAGACTCAAATCTGCCAAAGTGTAAGAAGGCAGAGAATACAAATCGCCTGTCGTTGTAAATCCTTGAGTCTTACCTGAGAAGCGGCTAAACCACAATATATTGGTGTTGTATTTCTTTAACGGATATTGAATATTTAAAGTGTGTTGCATCACCGACCATTGTTGCAATCCATCATCGGCATTCACACGAGCATAATTTTGAAGGTAAGAGGAATTCCAAGTAAAAGTTGCTTCATTAACGTAAAATTCAGATGAAATATTTACTCCACTAGAAGTCATTTCCCCAATATTGGTGTATTGATAAAGTGCTGAGTTGACATCAACTAAACTCAATTGTATTTGATTATTGATCAAGTTGTAGAAACTTGAAAGTTTAAATTGGGCTGCTAAATTTTTATTGATTGTATGACGGTAATCCAATGAAGCAATGAAATTATGTGAATTTTCTGCTCGTAAATTTTGATTTCCTTGTACATTGTGGTTTATGTCAACAAATAAAAAATACAATTCTTTGGCTGTGGGTGCTCTAAAACCCCGAGCATAAGAGGCCCTGAATTGAGTAAATTTAGAAATTTGATATTTTAGTTGAAGTGAAGGTATGATTGGGGCAATTCTGAATTTTTGGTTCAGCACTTCAGTGAAGATAGGTGTTCCAAAAGTATTGTTGTAAGCCAACCTTAAAGAGGGTTTAATATTCACTTTAGAGCTTGGTTTGTATTCAATAGATCCAAACAAAGCAGCATCCCAAATTGGGATAACTGATTGAATCCTTTGGCCAGAAATAGTTTCTCTTTGAATGTCGTATCCTGCCATGAAAATATATTTTTTTAAGGCATTGTTTTCCCACAACCCCCTTAAATTTAAAAGGGTGTTTAAGGTTGTATCTTGGTCAGAAGGACGGGTAACTACCTCAGATCCAGTAACTAAGTTTCTTCTTACATTTATCTTCTGTCTTTGATAAGTATTAAATGCGTTCTGAAACCTAAAGTTGTTGGTGGCATTTAGTTTGAAGTCAATGATATATCCAATATCGGCCCTTTGAGTGTAAAAATAATTGTTGTATCCAGTAACTCCGATAAGATTATATTCTGCATTGGACCTATCAGTAAGTTTTTCGCGAAAATAATTTAGGGTTACTTTGTGATTTAAATTTTTGGTTTTGTATCCCCAACCGGTATTCCCAAACCATTTTATCTTTGGTTTCCAGTCTACCATCCGGTTATCAGTATTAAAGTCAAAACCTTCAAAAAATTGTCTTCCTATGTTAAAATCTAACCATTGATTTTTACGATAGAAAAATTTTAGGCCCGCGTCTTGATTGTAGTTTTTTGCACCGTCAAAATAGGTTTTCGCAAAATAGGTGTTAGAATTGCTTGTGGGATTTTTGGTGATAATATTGATTACACCACCTATTGCGTCAGTGCCATAAACTACACTCATTGGCCCTTCTACAATTTCAATTCTGTCAATACTTTCAGTTGGGATTTGAGACACATCAATGTTACCATTTAATCTCCCAACCATGGGTATGCCGTTGATTAATATTTTCACATTTTGTCCTCCTAATCCTTGAAGTTTTACGGCTGACCCTAGATTGGGGTCATTGGAAAGAATAATGGAAGATTGATTGTTTAAAACCTCATTTAAGCTCTGTGCAGCCATGTTTTTGATGGTTTTAGAACTGATTACTTGCACAGAATAGGGGTTGTCAGTTGCTAGTCTTGGATTTACAGATGCTGTAATACTGACAGGATTGATCAATTCAATTGAGGTATCGGTTTGATCAGATGTTGGATGTAACAATAAATTCTGGGAGTACAATTGATTGAGTACTCCCAGAAAAAAGAATATGTAAAGTGACCGTTTCAATTCAATGATTTAATGCTCTTTGAGAATTAGATCTTAGAAAATGAAATAGCGCTTTTTCCTAAATTATGGGAAACCTCTAAAATATATTGTCCAGATGACAAAGTGGAAATATCAATGTTTGAGTTAGTGGAATTCAACAAAATACGTCCATCAAAACTTCTAATAACATAACTTGTAGCCTTTACATATTCAGGAACAATAATGTTAAGTTGATTTGATGCAGGCACTGGAAACGCAATGATATTTGCCAATACTGATTTTTTGATGTTTGCTTGAGACCCTAATTTAACTCTATCTAGTATACTGTTACCGTTGGAAGTTCCACCAAACCCAGTGAATCTAATTCCCCAATAATCAGCTCCTGTTGCATTTGGAACTTCAACTAAATAGGCTCTATCGGTTACTACCTCAAATGACTGTCCGTTGAAAGATTTCCAATCAGAGCCAATTCGAGTTAGATCATTTTTAAACCCTTTACCTCCAGTGGTGTCAGTATCGGTGATGTAAGTATTTGCGTCTGCTAAAAGGTCAGCCCATTTTACGTTCTCTAATTTTGCGATATTCAAGCCTCTTTTAGATTCAACACCCATAGTGAGATACGGAATATACTCTGTGCCTGTGAAAGTAGGAACATAGTAGCGAGTAAAGTTCAAATGCCAATCTCCACCAGCAGGTTCAACATCAACTTGTGTCATTTTCTGTAGGTCATAATATTTGTATGAACCGCCGTTTGCCTCAGACTGTTTTAGTGTGTCGGTTACAGACATTGGGCTTCCTAATGGAGCATATTTAAAAATAAAGTCACCGTTTGGCTCTTGAGCAATCGGCATAAATTTCACAAAATAAGTACTTGCTCCAACTGCAAATGTAAATAAGTACAATGAGTCACCTTTAACTTGGTGAGAAGCTGCGTCATATACTCCCCATGAAAAATCCCATTGATTGTTTGGGTCTAAATTTTGGTTTAAGGCTCCCTTTTCATGTACATGCAAGTCGTTCATTGGTTTTACCCAGTTTCTCCAGCCTGTCGTATCCATTTGGTCAAATGCTGAATTGTTTCCTTTTGGATATAAATAAACGTTAACACCGGCAGTATGATTTAGACGAATGCAATTGTCACGTGTGCTTGTAGTATGTGCGATGTGCCATTTGTTAATAGGTGAGGTATGCTCACTTCCACTTACCACGTTGTAATAATTACTGTTGGCATAGCCCGCACCCATTGACACGGTATCGGTGATGACTGTTTGGGCTCCCAAAGAGCTAAAAAGTGCACTCACAAATAAAGCTGAAAATGTATTTTTAATCATGTTGTAATTTCTTGTTGCAAAGGTAACCTCTAGTGCGGGCTCACATTTTATGATATTCGTCATCTTCATGTCATCTATGGTCAAATAAATGTCATTCAGAGTTGAACAGAGATTTGGCGATTGGGTTGTATTTTCGCGGTCATGGCAAAGATTGGAATTAATATCAAACAGGGTAAAATTGAAAAACCCAAAGTGATTGTGGGGATTGATTTGGGAACCACTAATTCTTTGATTGCTTATGTACCAAATGTTGAAGGTTCAACCAACGGCGAGCCTGTGATTATTCCTGTTCGTGGTTTTGGCTTGGTTCCATCAGTTGTCTATTTCGATGAAAATGGGACTCCTAGTGTCGGAAATTATGCCAAAAGTAAAATAGCTCATGAACCAGAGCGAACGATTTTTAGTGTTAAACGACTTTTGGGGAAAAGTTATAAGGATTTAACAGAAAAATCTGATTTTGTCAGTTATAAAATCATTGAATCTGACTCAGCATCTGATGCAATGGTGAAGGTGGCTATTGATGGTAATTTTTACAATCCAATTGAACTTTCTTCACTGATTTTGAAGGAGATTAAAACTCAAGCTGAAAAAGAACTTAATGTTGATATAGAACAAGCCGTTATTACGGTCCCCGCATATTTTAATGATTCTCAAAGGCAAGCAACTCGCGATGCAGGAAAATTAGCTGGGTTGGATGTTTTGCGAATAATTAATGAGCCAACTGCTGCGAGTATTGCTTATGGATTGGCCAAAAATAAATCAGGAAATGTATTGGTTTATGATTTAGGTGGCGGGACTTTTGACGTATCAATTTTAACGCTTGAAGAAGGCGTTTTTGAAGTTTTATCTACTCATGGTAACACTTATCTGGGTGGCGATGATATTGATAGGAGTATTGCAGATTTTTGGATTAAACAGTTGGGCATCTCCAAAAATGAATTCACAAATCATGAAATTCAACACCTGCGCATTGCAGCAGAAGAAGCGAAAATAGAACTATCAAAAGCCGAAAATTGGTTAAACAAAGAGAATCAATTTACAAAACAAATAACAATCGGTAATAACATTCAAGAGCTTGCTTTAAATGCATCACAATTGATCGAAATAACTATTCCATTGATAAATGAAACCCTTTTCTCAGTAAAGAAAGCATTACAAGATGCTGAATTAAGTGCTTCTCAAATTGATGAGGTTGTTTTAGTCGGTGGTAGCACCCGTTATCCCGGTGTTATTGAAGCTTTGACTCCCTTGTTTCCCCATATTAATATTGATAATAGAATCAACCCAGATGAAGTTGTTGCATTAGGAGCTGCAGTTGAGGCGGATGTGTTGGCTGGAAACCGAAGTGATGTGCTTCTATTAGATGTTACACCACTATCATTAGGTATAGAAACAGCGGGTGGTTTGATGGATGTGCTTATCCCCAGAAATAGCAAAGTACCCTCAAGGTTGGCCCGAGAATACACTACATCTGTTGACGGGCAAGTAAATTTAAAGGTATCTGTATTTCAGGGTGAAAGAGAATTAGTAGCAGAAAATAGAAAGTTAGGAGAATTTATTTTAAAGGGTATTCCCGCTATGCCTGCAGGATTGCCTAAAATTCAAATTCAATTTGCGCTCAATCCCGACGGTATTTTGAAAGTTTCAGCGAAAGAACTTCGCAGTGGCACAGAGCAAGAAGTGGATATACAGCCAACTTACGGACTTACTGACGCACAAGTTGAAGAAATGTTGTTGGCAGGATTTCAAAATGCACAGGCTGATATTGAACTAAGGTTGGTACAGGAAACCGTGAACGAGGCAAATCAAATGATATATACTGCTGAAAGATTTGTTGAAAAAAACGGTCAACATTTATCTCAAGATGAAATAAACGGAACCAAACAACGAATCGAAGATTTACGTTGTCTATTAAATAACAAGGCTGATCGTAATTCTATTAATCAACAAATTGAATTACTCAATGATTATACCCGTCCGTTTGCTGAACGTGTTATGGATATTGCCATTGGGCAGGCCTTGAAGGGTAAAACGTTGGATTAAATATGATTAAACGACTAATTGTCATTCCGTTTTTAATACTGTGGTCCCTAAGGGCGATGGCCCAAATGGCTCCACAAGAGGTTTCAAAACTTGGTTTTAAAATGGGGTTTGGGTTGTATTCATTTCTTCCTGGCGAATTGGTGAACCCTAGGCCACTTCTTGGATATACCGCCGGATTCAATGTACACAGTGATTTTACGAAGAAAAAATCTTTGTATTTCCAAGGGGGATTAGATTTTACCTTGCGCGGAGGTAATTTTTCGAATCCAGAGAAAATAGACAGTGCAATCAATAGGGCATACGGTAAAATTACCTTTGTATCGGTTGATTTTCCTATTAGTGTTTTATTACCATTGAATAAAAACAAAAAAGCGGCTTCCCCGATGATTAAAATGGGAATTACTCCCAGCATTATTTTAAAATCAGTGGTTTATGTAGGTCCAGATAGAATCCCTTTGAACAGCTCGATTTATCAACAAACTTGGGATAATTTGCCCATTAATTCAATGGAATTGCTTGGTCATGTGGGCTATCAAAAAAAAGTGAATGAAGTTGGATATTATTTCGGTTTGAATTTTGGAATTAACAATCTCAATAATGGTGATTTTAAAATCGATGGAATTTATCCGGCAACAGGTAGTGGAAAGAGGATTTCAACTTGGGCTATTGAAGCAGCCATGATTTTTTAAATCAATACCACGATATTTGCAGTAAAATTATTATTAGTGTGCCTAAATCTGTTGCGTTATACACCCTTGGCTGTAAGTTGAATTTTGCCGAAAGTTCAACCATTGCGCAACAGTTAATGAAAAACGGTTTTGAGCGTAAGGAGTTTCACGAAGCAGCTGACTTATATGTAATTAATACGTGTTCAGTCACCGATCATGCGGATAGAAAGTGCAAGAAGGTGGTCAGTGAGGCATTGAAGTACAATCCCAACGCATACATTGTTATTGTGGGTTGTTATGCTCAATTAAAGCCAGAAGAAATTGCCAATATTCCTGGGGTGGATATGGTTTTAGGTGCTGCCGAGAAGTTTCAGTTGATGGATTATCTCCATAGCCTTAATAAAGAACCCAAAGTCCGATTGCATAACCAACCCATTAAAGATGTGAATGAGTTTGTTCCAGGTTTTAGTGAAGGTGATAGAACAAGGATGTTTTTAAAAGTGCAAGATGGATGCGATTATTTCTGCAGTTTTTGTACAATTCCATTAGCGAGGGGTAAAAGCCGGAGTGCGAACATTGAAACCACTTTAAAACAAGTGCATGATGCTACTGCCAAAGGTGTGAAAGAAGTGGTGCTTACAGGGGTTAATTTGGGTGATTTTGGGGTCAATCACGAAGAAGATTTTTACGGACTTATTCAAGAATTGGATAAAATTGACCAAGTAAAAAGATATCGAATTAGCAGTATTGAGCCCAATTTATTGACCGATGATATCATTCGATTTGTTGCTCAAAGTGAAAAATTTGTTCCTCATTTTCATATTCCTCTTCAAAGTGGAAACGATGAACTTCTGCAAAGAATGAGGAGAAAGTACTTGAGCGATCTCTATAAAAGCAGGGTGAATTTAATCAAAGAACTCATGCCTGATTGTTGTATTGGGGTGGATGTTATAGTTGGTTTCCCAGGTGAAACCGAAGAGCATTTTTTAAATACCTATGAATTTATCAATGATCTTCCTGTGTCGTATTTACACGTTTTTCCTTACAGTGAGCGACCAAATACTACTGCAAGAAAAATGAAGGAGGTAGTACCGGTCAAAGTAAGAGGACAAAGAACCACTATGCTTAGAGGGCTCTCTGAAAAGAAAAAGCGGGCATTCTATGAGTCACAGTTGGGCAAAACACGACCTGTATTATTTGAGCACGATGTGAAGAACGGCAAAATGGAAGGATATACCGATAATTATATTCGAGTTGTGACCGATTATGACCCCCTTTTAGTTGATTCAATAGTTCCTTTCCATTTGCAACAAATTGATTCTGATTTCTTAATGCATGGTACTTTTGAATCTCTACATATTACCCTTTAATTTGAAACATGTTTCCAACCCTATATCATTTTATAAAAGACACAATTGGTCTTGAATTCCGCTTTCTTGAAATCGTAAATACCTTTGGGTTGTTCGTTGCTTTTGCCATTGGTGCCGCTTATTGGGCCATGCAAACTGAATTTTCACGCAAAACGCAATTAGGCATTTTTGTGAAACGCACGCAGCAAATTACAATAGGAGAGAAATTTCCTATGAGTGATTATCTGATGAACGGACTTTTACTTTTTGTGTTCGGCTATAAAATTATTTATCTGGCTATAAATACTGGGTCAGATTTTGCTCCCCAAGAACATATATTTACATCCGAAGGTAACTGGTACACAGGTTTATTACTTGTTGCAATTGGGTCATATTATCGTTATCGTGAGGATATGAAACAGCGTTTAAATCCTCCGATTAAAAAAAATATTGAAACCTCTTTGGCAGATGAAATGTCTACCATTACAGGGGTAGCTCTGATCAGCGGTTTTTTAGGGGCTAAAGTATTTCACATCCTAGAAACCCCAGAAAACTTTTCGATTTCTGCTGTTTTGAGTCAGTTATTTACCACTGGTGGTTGGACCTTTTTCGGAGGGTTAATCATGGGGGCTTTGGGTGTATTGATCTATACTCAGCGCAGGGGGTATCATTTTTTACATGTATTGGATGCAGGGGTACCTGCAATGATGCTTTCCTATGGAGTGGGAAGATTTGGATGTCATTTTTCAGGAGACGGAGATTGGGGAATTGCTAACCCAAATCCATCTTCATGGCTTCCAGATTGGGCTTGGGCATATAAATACCCGCATAATGTATTAGGGAAAGATTATGGATCTGCAGGAATGGAACCGATTCCAGGTTGCGAGGGAAGTTATTGTTTCCAATTGATCGATGCAGTATATCCTACACCGCTTTATGAGGCATTAATGGCTCTGATATTGTTTGGTGTTTTATGGTTTTGGATTCGTAAAATGACACTTAAACCAGGGCAAGTTTTTGGGATATATTTAATTTTTGCAGGCGTTGAGCGCTTTCTTATTGAAAGTATTCGTGAACATGGAGACAGCCTTTATCGAATAGGGGATATGGTTTTCTCTCAGGCACAAATGATATCTTTGATTTTATTCGTTGTAGGATTATGCGTCTTATTTTTAACTCAAAAAGGATTACTAAAGCCAGCCTCTCGCTAATTTTTTTTGTTCTCGGGGGAAGTTTATACTCTCAAACGCCTCAAAGTCCACCGAAGGTGGCCGAAATCAAACAAAAAGTTCAGGAAAATAGAGATACCATTTTCATAGACTACGATAAAATTGACCCAGTTTTGGTGTCAGGTTCGTTAGATGCTGAACATCAAAAACAGTATCAAATTCTTAGGCGAAGGGTCATAAAGACCATGCCATATGCTAAAATGGCTGCATATAAGATTCAGGCGATGGAAGATAAACTTGCGACCATTAAAAATAAAAAAGAACGCAAGAAATACATTAAACAGTCAGAAAAAGCGATCAAGGCCATGTATACCCAACAGCTCAAAAACTTAACAATTGGTGAGGGACAGGTATTGATGAAGTTGTTACATCGAGAAACTGGTAAGACGACTTGGGAAATAATGAAGAATTATCGAGGAACCACAGAGGCTTTATTTTGGCAAGTTTTCGGCAGTATGTGGGGACATAATTTAAAATTGGAGTACGATCCAGTTTTGGATTATCAAATAGAAAATATAATCAAGAGGGAAAATCTTGAGTAATATTCCGTTTGAAGAAACTTCCTATCAAAATAGGAGCACCTACTAGGGCACAAATAGCATTGATTTGAAGTATTCGATCGGGTATAAGGTAATGGGCAATACTGTCAGCTCCTACACACATTATAGCACCGACTAATAAGGTAGGTACGATAATTTTTCGATGATTTTCTGTGTTCATCCAACGCTTAACTATGTGAGGCGATACTAAACCCACAAAGCCAATAGGGCCGCAATAAGCAGTTATCCACCCAGCTCCTAAAGCACCAAAAGCAATGAGCATTTTACGCAGCTTTTCTACAGGAATTCCCGCTGATTCCGCGTAAATGTCTCCAAGTAGATAGTTGTTCAATTCATGGGAATGTATTGCCGTGAATAATGATAACAGAATGACTGGAATGATCAGAGAATATAGGTCTGATTTTAGGATTCTTTCAAAACTACCCATTCCCCAGAAGGAAAACTGTTTGAGTTGTTCGGCATTTCCAAATTGTTCAATAATTTCAATGACCGCACTAAATACAAATCCTAAAACCATTCCCGTCAATAATAATCGCAGGTGATTTCCGAAGCCCTGATTTAAAAAGATTTGCAGAGACAGCGCAAGGATTGCTCCTAAAATACTACCGAGAAGAGGTGTGATGTTAAATGGTAACAATGAAGGTACAAATATCAACAATGCCATTCCTAAGTTTGCTCCAGGAGTTACTCCTACCAAATATGGACCAGCAAGAGGATTTCTGAAAAGTGATTGCATCAGCAGTCCTGACATCGCTAGACCCATTCCGGCTAACATGCCGCCTATCACTCTAGGAAATCTGAAATCCCAGAAAACAACCTGAAAGTTTTCAGGTGTCAGGTCACAATGTAGGTCAAAAAACAATAATAAAAAGAGGGTTATAACCAATCCGATATTTTTGTTCATTAATTGAATTTAATTTGACGGTAAAAATAAGGGTTTTGATTTTGGTCGTAAAAAATTGATCTTAATTCTCTTAACAGAAGATGTGGCTGTGCACTACCCATGTCCCAGTATGGGTTTGCACCATTAAATTCAATTTTCAAATCGTTTTGCCAAATTTTGGGTTTGTAGGTAAAGAGCGTTTTTTGAATTCGAGGATCATTAATTTCATCCATTGATTTGATTGATCCTGGATGAAGCAAAATATCACAATTAGCAATATGGTTTAAAGCATTTTCTGTAGATATCTGTACAGAATTATTGCCGTTTAAATGGTCAGTTATCCAAATAGGCTCCCCGCCAGCATCATAGATAAGTTGGGTGAGAGAATTGTATTTTTGAGGAACCCACCATATACCTGAATAGGGTAAGTTTACCATGATTTTTGGTTTCGCGGTCGGTGTTTGACCACTTGAGAGCCCATCATAAAGCGATTTTTCAACTTGAAAAAGAGAATCGGCAAGTGAAATTTGATTGAAACAAAACCCAAAAACTTTAATCCATTCAGCCTTTGCTAATGGGTGTACTTCAAAATGATTTTGAATATAAATTACGGGTGAGTGACTCGTGATTTTTGGATCAGTTTTAGGGGTCAAGGTATAATTAATTACCCAGTCAGGCTCTATTTTAATGAGCTTTTCGTATTGTAAGTTGCCCCCCTTTTGTATTTGCAATGTTTGGCTTGCATTTGGAATTTGAGAAATAATATCTTTTGTCCAAAAGTTCAGTTCATCAACTGCGACGATGGTTGGTAATTGCCCTAACTGGGATAGAAATCTGCTGAAGGCAGATGTTAAAACTACAGTTTTTGTTGGGTTCTTAAGATTTGAAATGTGAGTATATTGATTGAATAATTGAGGGTTTCTGCCTTTATGGAACTTTTGAAGAATGGTGTTTGAATCAAAGTAAATCTCTAGAAGCGTATCTTCATTGGTTACGCCCAACCTAAAAAAACGTGCGGTTGAATTGGTAAGCCAATTTACATTCGACAATGAATTTGGTATTTCTTGAGAGCTGCTGTTGCTTGAACATCTCAAGAAAACAAAAGCCACCATGGCAATTGCAAATCTCAATGTGCGGTTATACCTCATATTTTGGCGAAATTAGATTAAAAAAATTGACAGCGTGTAAAGTTGTGAATCAAAGACAGAAGTTAGTTCGCATATTTGTGATGTGAATTTTCCGCTGTTAAAATATAAATTATGGATTGGGATAGGGCTTTTCC
>Ga0102831_1000203_pt1 | contig 28717 bp, 36 predicted proteins | sample ColrivemetaGS747_FD_84508 | JGI IMG/M metagenome (GOLD analysis project Ga0102831, IMG submission 84508) | Estuarine microbial communities from the Columbia River estuary - Freshwater metaG S.747 | ecosystem: Environmental > Aquatic > Marine > Intertidal zone > Estuary | place: USA: Columbia...
AGACCCAATTGCCTCAACCGCTATTGTCGCTGGCTCCTCTTACTTTATCGACACCGTTGGTGATACCAACTTTATATCCATTGGGGCTGACAGCAATGACGTTGGTGTGTATTTTGTGGCAACTGCCGCTGGAACTGGAACTGGAACAGCTCGACCAGCACTTGGTTACATTCCATTTGCCGAAACTGGCAAGGACACCATCGACACGTTCCTGCGGGTCCATCGCCAGCAACCATACGTTGTGGCATCCGTGCAGGAGTACGACATGATGATCACCGCTACTGGTGCTACCATCATCACTGGTAACCTTAACCCAGCTACGGCTTTTGTAACATACAAGGCACAGCTTAACGACACCTACGGAGATAGTGCTGGTGAGACATCTGCCATTCCAGCCGAGTGGTTCCAGTACCTAGCTCACGGAACATACGCCGACTACCTCCGGGCTGAAGGTCAGCAAGAGAAGGCGGCAATTGCCGACCAAGAGGCTGACAGTCTCCTGCAGGACGAGTTGATCCGCATTGACGAGCAACACACACTACAGATTGTTGCTAATAGAGTATTCACTAACGCTAACATGCAAACACGCTGGTAATATGCAATACTCGCTTTCGAATCGACTTGGAAAATTTTCTGGTGGACTTGATCCAGCGGCAAGTGCATATATTTCATTAGTACAAGCTGCTGACGGTATTCCGCTTGAATCGTCAATTAAAAAAGCAATCAATAATTTCGTTAAGGGTTGCAAGTCGGACTCAAGCCCAAACGCCGGAGTAAGCAACTGGGATGCAATAAAATCATGCTGTTTACTTTCCGGGCCTAGAAGCCTTAATGGTGCGCTTGTACCACTCAAAGGCACTGCTCCGACAAATGTTGGGTTTATTGGGGCTGGTACTGACTACGCAAGAGCAACAGGAGCAGTTGGAAACGGTACTACCAAATATCTAAATTCAAATAGGCCTAACAATGCTGACCCACAAAACAACAACCATAATTCTGTTTATATTACAAATGCTGTAACTGGTGTTATATCTGCATATATTGGGGCTGGTGCTACTGGAAGTGGAGCAAACACCATAAGCCAGAACGCAATAAACGCCACACTTAGATCTAGATTTGCGACATCATTAATTCTTGGTCAACCACATCAATCTGGGTTTGTTGGACACTCAAGAAATGTAGGTACTTCTTATTCGTATAGATTTAGATCTTCAAGTGGGACGCAAAATGATGCTTCTCAAACACCAAACGACAATAGGGTATTTGTATTTGCTAGAAGCAATGGTGCGACCGCTGAAATCCCAACGGCATCTTCCATCGGGTTTTACTCAATCGGGGAAGCAGTTGATTTAGTTAAACTTGAAAGCAGAGTAAACTCGTATTTTTCAGAAATTAACGCCGTTCTATCTCCGCCGCAGCCGTCAACTCCATCTGCGTATATACTTGGATCGAGCACTGCTGTCGGAGTTGGAGCCACATCTGGAAATTCATGGGCATCTAAGTTTTCCACATATTACGCCAGCACTGGTACAACTACCAATATTGCTGTTAGTGGCACAACGGTAGCTAACGCTTCTCCGACTGGTTACACAATTCCAACTGGCTGGAATGATCAGCCAGACCCATTGAAGAACATCACATTCGCCGCAAATGCTGGAGCCGACCTTGTTCTAATCAACTTCCCCAGCAATTTCATCAACCAAACAAACGGAACCACGGCAAATTACATGACGGTGCTGTCGTCTATTGTAAATTTGTGTGTAAATTTGGGAATTGACTACAGAGTTTTCACCACACAACCACGAAATACTGATTCTACAAAAAGACAAATTCTAAAGGATACTGCAGATGCTATTATATCGACCTATGGAGCCAAAGTAGTCAATACTTTCGCTGAACTGGCAGACCCTGCGACACTTGAGATCAAGCCAACATATAACGCTGGTGATGGAGTACACATTAACAACGCTGGTCATCTTTATCTGTACAATCAACTAATCGCAACACTATAATATATTATGAAAACTACCGCACTTGGAATTCTTACTATCGTCGCAACGCTTTCTAACGTTGGCATTCAAATCCTTAAAGGTGGCGCACCAGATTTCGTTGGCGCATTCGCCGCTGTAACCGCAGGCATTGGCCTCATCAAGGCGAGGGACAACAAATGATCACGGATCATGCGCGTGACGCAGCACACGGGATTGTGGGCAGCGTAGCACCAGTTCTGGGGTTGATCACCTCCATGCAGGATCAAGTCGAGTGGGGGTTGAGAATCACCTCCCTCGTCATAGGTATTATCGTGGGCTTGCTTTCCCTGCGGAAGTTGCTTAAAAAGCGTTGAGTAGGTCAAGGTGAGCTTGACCTGTGATACACATAGGTCATGAATCACAACCAAATTATTGAGCTTCAGAAACGCATAGGAGCCACTCCAGACGGGTTCTGGGGGCCAAAGTCCATATCAAGGTGCAAAGCCCACCTGAGGGCATTTATGCCCCTAGAACGCAACCCTTGGCCTAACTCTGACCAAGCGTCATTGACTGCCTTTTACGGCAAGGCTGGAGACGAGTCCCAGCTAGTTAGCCTTGTCGTGAGCGACCTAGGTGTCCGCTATGACGGCAAGGATGTGCGAACCATTAGATGTCACCACAAGGTCGCACCAAGCCTCCACAGGGTGCTGGAGCGCATTAGCAAGACACCGCATGCGTGGGTGCTGAAGGAGTACGCAGGATGCTTTAACAATAGGCCAATGCGAGGCGGTTCCCTGCCATCCCTGCACGCCCGTGGTGCAGCCATTGACCTAGCTCCAAGCACCAATCAATTCCGTGAATCGTGGCCGAAGTCCGCAAATATGCCAATTGAAATAATGGAGGCGTTCGCTAAAGAGGGATGGTTGCCAGCGGGTGCTTTTTGGAGTTACGATGCCCAGCACTTTCAGGCTACTCGGTAGCCATATCAAGTAAGTTGTGGCACTCGATACACACAGGAATTACATTGTATCGGTTTTCCCAATCGTACCCCATGTGGTGATGATAGTGTTTTGCTTGAGTACCGCAATTTGAGCATTGTAAATCAGACGCTCTTGGAATCCTTTTGAATCTCACCCTTTGATTTACCAATGCCCTAGCCCTAACCTTATCTGGACTTTGCTGTATGGCTTTTTTGTTGCGCTTTTTGGCTATAATAGCTCTTTTTTCTGGATTTTTTTTCACCCATTCCATTGCCATGTTTATCTTTTTTGATCGGTACTCTGCATCCGAACACCATTTTTTCATGTGATATTCGTGGTTGTATTTGTTGATGCAACACTTGCATTTGGATCTCCTTCCACAAAGACCCCTTTTTTGTTGACCGAATTGCTCTAGCGATTTAATCTCTTTACATGAAACACATTGTTTGGTATCCATGCGTAGATGGTAGCACAATCATGCAACAAGTCAACACCAAACAAGCCACACGATGAACTTTCCCAAGCACATTCAAATCGGCGGACTGCGTGTGAAGCTTGTCATTGTCGAGAATCTTGAGGATTTCGGTAGTTTTTCGCTTGACGATCTCACTATCTCCATTAGGAAAGGGAATATCAAGGACATGACCGATACCCTGCGCCACGAAATGATGCACGCCGCCTTCGCTATTGGGGGCATCGCGCATTGTAAGCCTTTTGAGGAAGTGGAGGAGGGGGTTGTCCGTTGCCTTGATCACATCTTCTTCCCCGCGTGGGGAAGACTACAACAAACCAAACCAACAAAACAATGAGCTACAAAAAGTTCCTCGTCGCTGCTGACAACCACGGCAGCCTAGTCTCGGAAGAGGCTAAAAAGAAGATACTAGACTTCGCTAAAACATGGAAGCCACACTACCGAATCCACCTTGGTGACTTCATCGACCTAGCCCCCCTTCGCCGGGGAGCTTCGTCTGAGGAGCGTGCAGATGGCATAGCGGACGATGTGATGATGGGCATGGATTTCCTACGGGAATTCAAGCCCAACTACCTAACTATTGGAAACCACGATGATCGCCTAGCCCTGCACTCCACAAGTTGCTCTGACGGCATGATCCGTGAGAGGTGTGCTACTTTGTGGCGTGACATTGAGGACGAGTTTAAGAAGCTCAAGATCACCACCTGCCCTTACCATGTGAGCAAGTACCTAATGCTCCCAGAGGGTGGCCCAAAATTGATACACGGGTTTCGTGCCACCATGTACCCTGCTCGCTCTCACTACGAGAACTGGGGGCCATGCATCCACGGGCATGTCCACAAGCCCGATGTCTATGTCGGTCGCCATGTGGACGGGCAGGCAGCATTCAGCGTTGGGTGCCTTGCCGACATTGACCAGCTATCCTACGCCGATAGAACCCCAGCTAAACTAGCGTGGCGCAACGGCTTCCTGTACGGACTCATCAACGAGAAGACTGGATCGTGGCAGGCTTGGAATGTAATCAAGGAGGGTGATGCTTGGATCTCCCCGATGGGCATCCTGTAGCCGCACGGCAACATCAAACCAATGTAGGCGAATGGCTACAATAGCATTTTTAACCTTTTTATTTTTCGCAGTGATATTTGTCGGAGCATATATAACGCTGTCGGATTAACATCACCAACAAAACAAACCAATGAAAACAAAAACAAAACAACTGAACTCGATAGAAGCATTAGAACAAGCCCTCCTGCTCACGGGAGGCAGCGACAAGCGTCAAGCTGGAGAGTTTACTCTCCAAGAGTACGCCGATAGAATTAACATGGGTGTCCACGCATCCCGCCGCAGGCTCAACGCAGCCGTTAAGGAGGGCAAGCTGACAGTACGCAAGACGAGCAGGAACTTCTTTTACAGCATCGTTTGATGGCATTTGAGCAGGTCATCGTCCTAGCCGCGATGGTGCTATACACTGCGGCTGGGACAAGCTATGCGCTCAAGGGGGATGCCCCTTGGGCGTTAGTTTATCTATCTTACGCCGCAGCTAACGCAGGGTTGATATGGGCGGAACGAAGCAGATGACCGACGAGGACTACGAGTTCGACGAGGCACGCCGCCTCATGCGCAAGTGTTCGTGCCACAAGAAATCTGAAGTCGAATTGCGATACGATCCGGGCGTGACATACATCACCTGCAAGACCTGTGCCGACACTCATCCACGCTCCATGCTCCCAGACTGGCAGCCAAAGCAGGTCGTAAGACATTGGAACGCAGAGGGTTATATCACGCGCAAAAAAAGATATTGACCGGGTGTACACATGTGGCAACATTCACGCAACGGGCTAAACCACCCGTCCAAAACAATGAACCTAGAACATACAACCGCAGGGCTACAGAAAGCCCTATCCAAAGCACAGAGTGAAGTCGAGAACGCAACCAAGGGTAGCGTGAATCCGCACTTCAAGAACCGCTACGCAGACCTCGCTGAAGTGTTGAACACGGTGAGACCTGTGTTTGCCGCCAATGGCTTGTCTATCATCCAAAGCACTGCTTACGATGGATCGCTTGTCAGCGTCACCACAACCATCCTCCACGCCGAGGGTGGCCACATTAGCTCCACCGCATCGTGTGTCCCAGCTAAAGCAGACGCACAGGGCGTTGGAGCTAGCACCACCTACCTTCGCCGCTACGCCCTCGCAGCCATGACTGGCATCGCGCAGGAGGATGATGACGGGCAGGCAGCCTCACACAGCAAGCCTGCTGCTGCAGCGACCAAGGAGGACATCTCCAGCCTCAAGGAGCGCATGGAGGGGCTTGGCGTGGACGAGGAAGCCTTCCTCAAGTACCTCGCGGTCAAGTCCCTCAGCGAGCTGACCAAGCCCGTGCTGGTCAAGGCTAACGCAAGCTTGGATGCCAAGGCCAAGAAGATCCAGAAGGGAGGTGCGGCATGAGCAAGATCATCCAAGGACTAGGCGAGGAATACTACACCCGCACAGCTACCCCCAGAGACCTATCAGGCCCGGTATCCAAGTCCCTGCTCTGGGACTTCAATCAGAGTCCCTACAGGTGGTACAATAAGAGCCGCGACAAGGAAAGCACCCCCGCCATGCGGACTGGCACGCTGTACCACACGGCATGCTTGGAGCCTCACAAGCTGGAGACCGAGTACATCGTCTCACCCTACTCTGACTTCCGCACCAAGGAGGCTAGGGAGTGGAGGGATTCGCTGACGGGCATTCAGGTCATAACCGCAGACGAGTACATCCGAGCCGAAAGTGCCGGGTATGCGTTTAGGAAAAATCCTGCAATTGAACACTTGCCAGACTACCAGACCGAGGTCGCGGTGTTTGCCGAGGTGTTTGGCACCCCCTGCAAGTGTATGATCGACCTAGTTCCATCCGAGGGTTCGTCGCTGATCGACCTGAAAACAACTCAGAGCATTGAAAGCTTGGATCAACTCACATCGCTAATCATCAATCGTGGCTACCACTGGCAAGCTTCATTGTATTGCGATTTGTGGGAGATCGCCACTGGCGAAAAACGCAACGAGTTCATCATCGTGTTCATGGCAGTTGACCGTCCTTTCGAGATGGCAACCGTCCTGCTCGACGAGGATTTTATCAAGCTTGGCCGCGAGGGTTACATGCAGGCACTAGCCAAGTGGAACCAGTGCGTGCAGACGAAAACATTCCCGCCAGCAATTGACGGGCTACAAACAATCTCCCCCCCAAAATGGGCATTAAAACAAAAGTAACCATGAGTAACTACGACAACACAAATACGGGCATTCTGTTCAAAAACGATGTGGGTGACAACCCTAAGCGTCCAGCCTACAAGGGCAAGATCGACATTGACGGCAAGGAGTATCAACTGGCTGGCTGGCTCCGCGAGGGCAAGAGCGGCAAGTTCATCTCGCTCAAGATTGACGACAAGGCTGCGGCTAAACCTGCGTCAACAGAAGAGACCGACGAGATCCCCTTCTGATTCCCATGCATGAGTGGTGACATGCGCTTCATGCCCCTTGGCTCCGAGGGTTCACCACAGGGCAAACTACTTTCCATGCAATTCATCAAACGAACACTAAATTTTGGCGCAAAAACCAAAGTCAAAAACCCTGATATCATCCGAGAAGAGAAGGATTTGAGGTACGGAACGCCTGTCTTTAATTCGACGCAAATCAAGGGTGACTTCTACCGGGTCATTCCCGCTAACGCTAGGGAGGTTTTTTACCTTCGAAACCTAGAGCATCGCGTTGACAAGTTCGCCCCGGCTAGGGGCAACGGAGTCATCGTCCGCTGCTCTGCCATTGACGCAGTAGCCAACCATGCCTGACCATTCTACCAGCATGGAGGTAGGTTCTACCCGTTGCCCACGGGTTCCATGCAGGGCAACCCTTTTAATGACCGTAACACATGTAAATGACCTCACGACCGACGAGCTGTGCGCCGAGCTAGATCGCCGCATGTCTCGCAACAAAGCCAGCAGGACTATCTCTGCTGTCGCAGAGGTGTTTGGCGTACACCCCAGCCAGATATTCGCCTACGACAAGCAGCCGACACCCTCACAGGCTAGGACGCTTGCTATGGCACTGGTGAGCGAGCATCACACGCTGGCAGAGACCGCACGCATCTTCCAGAGGAAAAACCATACGACGATCATCTCCGCGAAGCAGAGGGCAGACGCGCTTACCCGGCAGGACGCATCGTTCCGCGAGAAGGCCAAGTTCGTCCTCAACAGACTCAAGTCATGAAAACCTCCCCCACACAGCTAACCCTGAAGGAGCTACGCAAAGCCACAGACTGCGTGCAGGTCGTCGAGCATTGGTGTCAGTTCTCCCGCCGCCGCAAGGATCTCTTCGGCTTCGTGGATGTACTGGCATGCGCTGGCAGCGAGACCATTGCTGTCCAGACCACCAGCTGGAACAATGTGTCAGCTAGGGCAAAGAAGATGTCAGAGTCACCTTACCTTGACTGCCTCCGCCGGGCTGGGTGGAAGGTGCTGATCCACGGCTGGAAGAAGAACGAGAAGACCAACCGCTACGAACTCAAAGTACTAGACCTATCATGATAATCGACCAAATGACAGCGACCGACAGGATTGAATACTTGGAAAACCTACTCAAAGTTTCGCAAACCACGCTTGAGTCCGTGATAGAGCAACGAGACCTCTGGAAGGCCGAGGCTGAACGCTGGAGAGAGCAGGCAGGTGAAAACTTCCAAGTGACGGCATGGAAACAACTTATCGAGCAGGAAAGGAATAGAATGCGAGGACTATGAAAACCATTGATCAACTTATCTACGACATTCAATACCAGTTCCCGCTTTGGCCAAGCACCTACAGCACCTGCGAGCGTGACGGGTGCGAGAGGGCAGCGAGAGGTGGAAGGGTTTGCTTGGACTGCCTAGAGGATGATCTAGCAGCACTCACAAACAGGCAGGACGCAGGAGAGTTTGTTGACGCATGCGAACATATGTCCCGAATCAAACACCGACTGATCAATGCATAACGACATCACATACTTTTTGGTGATTGCAATGGTGGCTGCATTATGGTTAATGCCACCTAACGACAACACGCATGCCTAGGTTCGTCAGAAACCCAACACTAGCTCAAGATGGTCTCCCACGGGAGATGTTCTTGGATGTGCGCCGCGCATGTGAGCGGTGGCTGATGAAGAATGACCCTTTCTACGCCGACGAGAATAACTACAAAACATGGAACAAAAGATATGAACAAAACAGCACTACTGAAAGTACACACAGAAACTTGCCGACAAGCGTTGGCAATAATGGATGTAAAGAATAACGACTACTCTGGAGGTGAGCATGCACACGATGCGCTTGCTAACTTCAAAGCATCAGAGTCACTAGGCCTACACCCTATCACCGGGCTACTGCTACGCATGCAGGACAAGCTACAACGGCTGCGTTCGTTTGCGAATGACGGCAAGCTTTCGGTTCCTAACGAGTCTGCGGAAGATGCGTGCTTGGATCTGGTCAACTACGCCATCCTAGCCAAGGCACTGATCATCGACGAGCGTGGTTTTGCCCACGAACCCGTCCCAGAACCATCGAAATTGCCCGATTACCCCGGTCTGGACGACGAGTTGGAGTAGAAAAAACCTAGTGTTTAAGCGGGTTGCAGAGGATTCTGGAATTATTTTCAGTAATTCTGCATTTTTCTGTTGAGTTTATTCCACATGTGTGGGAATGTCTTCTCGTCGCCGCGAGCGACACCCAACCAGAACCAACCAATGAACTCCATCGCTACCAAAATTAACAGAGAGGCACGCATCGTCTGCAATCGATACATCCAAGTGCTTGAGCGAGGCAACGAACCAGCAACGCTCCGCTCGCAAATCGAGCATAGTAAATATGACATCCTGTCGTCCATCAACGATTCACGATTGAATATGGACAACACACTTGAGCGTGTTCGTTCACAAGCCCACTACAATATCAAATGCGAATTGCAGTTACGCCCAGAACTTGCTCAACGCTTGATTGATTTCCGCAAAGCAAGACAAGCAAGCGATGAACAAGAAGCATCTAACGAACAACGCAAGTGGCTTCCTATCCCAGCTATTGCCTAACCCCCAACCAGAACCAACCAACATGAACAAATACGAAAACAAAGTTGTTAACTTAACCCTCGCCGCATTTGATGGAATCGAAAGCAGCACAGATGTCGTGGTGTATGCGATTGTGTCATACATGAGCATGGCAGTACTCAGGCTGCATTCCACCAGCGTAAACCGCATGGCAATCGAGGATGCTGTATTGACCGCATTGGAGAAGAAAGGAGTTGAAGTCCACCACTAATGAAAGCACTAATCCTCATCGCCCAAACCCTCGCCTGTGCAGCCCTAGGATGGGGCTTTGTGCAGGCCGCAATACTCCTCGCAGAATTCACACACAGCTACTAACCATGAAATTACCACTACCAATTATCTGCCCACCCCGCCGCTATGTCCGCTGGGATCGCATCGCCATCATCGTACTCGCCATCGCATGGTGGGTTGGGCTCATCTGGTGCCACCTCCAGTACAAAGGAGGTGCAGCATGAGCGCAGGAAAGGGTGACTCCCCGCGCCCGGTCAACGCCGAGGTGTACGGGCAGAACTACGAGGACATCTTCCGCAAGAACAAGCCACAACCAACACCAACATGCAATACGACCGAAAAATAAAGATTGAGATCCTCAACGAAGGCTCACGAATGGAATTCGTATTCTCACGGGACGCTCCCATTGACGAGATCGTCACCATCCTCCGCACGCTCATGACCTACATGTCGTGGCACCCGGACATTGTTGAGAGCCTGTTCAACCATGAGTTTTTAGAAGATCACGGCATATGAACACAGAACACAACGAATGCCCAACCTGCCTTCAGGACTGGGTGACACCTACGGACTACGAGTGCGGGTGCTGCGGACGACCAGCGTCAGAGCATATCCGAGTCACAAGCCTGTGCCGCATCCTGCGTGAGACACAGCAGAGGGAGAATGTGCTGATCGTCGAGAACATGAGCTTGCAGGCGCAACTTGATGAGATTGGAAAGTTGGTCAAACAGATGAAGTTCGATAGCTCGTACCGCATCTCCAATTGGCCTTTTGACCTTGAACCTTTCGAAAGCGCAGACCATGACAATGACTCACCAACATACCAATGACCAAAATACACTGGCGCATATGCGCGACCTGCGGACTCCCGAAAGCACTTTCCGAATTCCGCTCGTCGCCCAGTTGCCACAAATGCCATGACCGACCAACCAATAACAGCTATAGGACTAATCCTAACCGCACTCAAGGAGGCATACATGCGCCGACTCAAGCGGGAGAAGCTGGGATCAACACCGAGACTCACGCAGGAACTAGACCTGCTTGAACTAGCCATACAAGACATCAAGGAACAAATCAATGAGTCAGAACCAAAGTAAGCGTGGTCGTAAGCCACTCCCAGAAGGCAAGCACCGCATCGCTCGCAGTATCACCATGTCACCAGAGGCGTGGGAAATACTCGCACACCTCCAGAGGCAGCACTTCCGAGGAGAGAAGTCACGCAGCCGGGCGATAGAACATTTCATCACATTTATCCAAGACAATTTCGAGCAGGAATGAGCATCCACATGATTTCACAGGCATGGAAAACACCCGTGGCCGATTACAAGGCGAAACTGGTCTTGCTGAAGCTCGCAGACAACGCCAACGACGATGGCATTGCTTGGCCTCACATCGACACAATCGCCTCAGAAACAGGGTTGTCTCGACGGGGTGTTTTTAGGGCATTGAACCAACTGGAGGAGGACAAGTTAATTGAGCGCAATCGTGGTCGCAACGAGGTCATTTACAAGATCCACAAGTGCCAAGCTGACACTTCTACAAGTGCCAAGCTGGCACCTCTGGAAGTTGAGAAGTGCCAATCTGACACCTCTAGAAGTGCCAAGTTGGCACTTGCCCTTACTAAAGAACCGTCAATAGAACATATAGGGACAACAAACAATCAGAAGCGATTCCAGAAACCATCCGTGGCGGATGTCCTAGCCTACGGCTCAAGCCTCGCCCCAAAGTTTCTCAAGGCCCAACAATTTATTGACTACTACGAGTCTAAAGGTTGGGTTGTGGGCAAGGCTCCCATGAAGTGCTGGAAGGCAGCAGTCAGGACATGGCAAGCCCGTGACAAGCAAACCACCAAACCACAAACCTCCGACCAGTTCGGAATCTGAACCAGAACCATGAACGAAGAACCAATCACAATCCCCTCCGCACACACTTCTGAGAAGGCAGTCATCTCATCCATCCTCAAGGACGCTACGCTTCTCAAGCGTGCAGCCGCAGATGGAATCACAAGCGATGCATTCCATCATCCAGACACCAAGACCCTCTGGACGGCATGCCGTGAGCTTCCAGCTTCCGACAATAACCAGTACGACCTCATCGCGGTTGTCCAACACCTCACCGAGAGCGGCACACTGGACAGGATCGGTGGAGCCTCGCAGGTGGTCGAGTGCTACAATTATGCCCCGACTCCCGCGGGATGGACGCAGTGGGTCTCTACGCTCAAAGAATACCAAGCACGCAGGATGGCACAATCCGCGGCACGGGAGATCGCAACCGCGGATGATGCAGCAGGAGCCATTGCCTCGTTCCGTACCACGCTCCAAAGCCTCCAGCAGGTGGTGAGCGGGAAGCAGCGGTCAATCGACTCTGACAAGGCATCCAAGGCGTTCATCGAGAATATGCTGAGGGACTACAACTCAGGTGGGCTGCCGGGCATGTCCACGGGCATCGCAGAGTTGGATGAGATTTGCGGTGGCATGCGCCCCGGTGAGTTCTGGGTCATTGCAGGCAAGCCTAGCCGAGGGAAGAGCGTCCTCATGCTCCAGATCGCCAGCAAGTTCATCAGCGACCAAAGACCAGTCGCAATCCACAGCCTTGAAATGATGACGCATGAGGTGATCGGACGCTTGATTAGCACCATGACCCACACGGACTACGGGTCGATCACGCAACCGCGGTCAGCAGCCAAGCACGAGCTTCAGAAGATCCAGACGGGTGTGGCTCAGATATCCGCGGCTCCACTCTGGATCGACTCCAGCTCCAACCAGAGCATAGACAGCATCGCGGCAGAGGCTGAACGCATCCGTGACCTGCACGGCAGTCTGGATCTCGTCGTGGTCGACTACCTACAACTCATCCGTGGCTCACGCTCAAGCAGGGAATCACGCGAGGAAGAAGTTGCCAGAGTCTCTGGAGGGTTGAAGCAGCTAGCCAAGCACCTGCAATGCCCAGTCATCTCAGCCTCGCAGTTGAACGACAACAATCAAGTGCGCGAATCCAGAGCTATCGAGCAGGACGCTGACGCTCTCCTGTTCATCGCCGAGGATGGATTGAAGGTGGGCAAGCTCAGAAATGGCAGGCGAGATGTGGTGCTGCCACTGCGACTGAATGGGCAGTATCAAGAGTTCGTCTAACCCCTACAGCCAACATCTTCCACCAAACCGCGCCAGATACCCCCTAGATTGCCCCAGAATCGCTCACACAGCGTCTGGGGCTTTCTTGTGGGTGTTGACTCCATATGATAGGGTCAAGAGCGTACAGGGCATTCTGGTGCGAAGTTGCGTTGATGTTGGCGATGACTGCTAGGGATGTCACCGAAATCTGCTTCGGGAACATGGGGAGAATCCTAGGAAAATGGCGGGATTTGCATGGGGAATCGTTCCCACTTTCTCGCAGAGAATCGCAAACACGCACGCGAGGCCGGGTCACCACCACCACATCTAGTGCCGCACCATTTACCCAAGGTCAGGAAGATGGTCACGACCCCACCAAATCCCGTGGAACACCGATAGATGCTGACGATTCCCGTGGAACAGGACTCCGCATTATACACATTGTTACAAGTAGTAGGGGGGAGGGGGTCGAAATTTCCGACGACAAAAAAAAGCGGGGACGATTAACCCCCCCTTCAAAAATTGTACAAAGGGCCTATTCCCGCTCACGCACATTCCCCCTCCAATTCCATCCATTCCCACCAAATGTTACCGACTGGGAACTTGCCAAGTTGGACTTCCCCTCGCAATTTGCATTTACCACCCCGCGCCTCTGCAAGAGCAATTAGTCCTCGGCACGCGAACCCGTGGGTGGCACTTTACTTACGCTGGACTTATGGCTCCTGCGGTTGGGTTCGAACCAACGACCTAGCGATTAACAGTCGCTTGCTCTGCCGCTGAGCTACACAGGATAAAAAGAAACCTCCCTTGGTGCGCTTCGCAGAGAGGCGTGGGAGGTGTTGTTGGCCGGATGGTAGTGGCTCATGCCCGGCGTGTCAATTCCACTTCGTCTCAATCTTCTCTATCACAATGTGGGGTGAATGGGGGGTCAATGACACCCACAAGTTCCCCCTTGACGCATGGTAATTCCCTCCGCATTTGGAGATATGCCTGCAAGGCGCAGGTTTTAACCTTATTTAATTCATGTCCTCTCCTGTCGCATACGACCTCCAAGGCCAAGGTGGAAGCATTGTTCTTTCGACCGCTGCCACCACCTATACTGGCAACATCCGCTGGATTCAGGTTGTGAATGACGCTGTGCTAGCGACCGTGGCGAGTGCCTCTGGCAACGTCACTGGTGCGTCTAGGTTGCAGACGATCACCCTCCCTGCGGGTCTGGGTATCGGTGGCAACTTCAGCCAAGTCGTTCTCACCTCTGGCGTTGTTATTGTCTACTTTGCGTAATGTCGCAATTTCGGTCTACTGGTGGGCTGGACGACTCGATTGCCGCCGATGGTGATCGTGGTTTCTTTGCCGTAAACCAGAGATTGCAGCTTAACCAGTTGGAGGCGGGCGAGGTAAGGGAAAGCCTTAACGGTCGCATGGAGGGCTTCTGGAGGCCGCGCAAGAGCGTGGTGTCTGTTAGCCCTGTGCTGACTACTGGAGGCACTCCGTTGAACCTTCCGTTCCATGTGCTTGTGGTTGAAAAGACCATCACCAGCGTTACTCGTTCTGGTACGACAATCACGGTTACGGCTAACTCTCACGGGTTTACCAATGGTGATTCCGTGTACATTTCTGGCGTTGGATACACTACTGGCTCCAATCCAAATGGGACATTCGTTATTGCCGGGGTAGCCACAAACACATTCACATACACGCTTGCTGGTGCTGATGGAGCTTACACTACCACCGCTAGCACGACCGCTGGGAACATAACCCAGAATTTTAGAGCAATCACCGCTGTGTCGTATACCGCGAATGTGGTAACGATTACCGTGGCTGGACATGGGTTGGCTATTGGGGTGGCTGGCAACCTTACGGTTAGCGGCATTACCTTTACTGGCACGGATAACAATGGGGTTAAGGCTGTGACTGCGGCTACCATAAACACATTGACCTTTCCTGTTACTGGCGTGACTGCCGTGGCACTAGGGGCGACTCCAAGGATTACACAGATCGACATTAACGATGCAGCCGCCAGCGATGTGTTGGCATCCTGCATGTTCTCTGACCCTAACGAGTCCAACAAGGAATACATCATTGTTGCGCTGGAGACTCTGGCGAAGAAGATCGACCTTTCCACTACGCCCTACACGGCAACAACTATCCCGTATCCCGTGGGTTCCACAGTTGGGAGCAACTGCGATATGTTGCAGTGCTTTGACAAGGTGATGATCATGCGGGATGGGCAACAAGCTCTTGAGTGGTACCCCAATGGCAGGGCTATTCTTTCTGCGTCCTCCAACGCGACCGCTAGTCCAAATACCGTGGTGACAATGAGAGTTCGTGAACACGGACTTACGGCTGGGTCATCCGTGGTTATCGCTGGGCTTACTAGTGGCACTCCTCCTAATGGAACATTCACGGTGGCAACAATCGTCGACCAAGACTCATTTACCTTTGTGGCATCTGGGATCTCCACTAGCACCACATTTGTAACCACGGTAGCCACCATGACTGATGGGTTTACCCTGTCCCCCGGTGGTGCTTACACCCAGCCACAAACATTTGTTTCTAGTGGAACCCATGTTACAGTATCAAGCGGTTTGGTTTCCTTGACGATTACAGGCAACTTAACGATTTTTGCTGGTGATGTAGTTGTGATTTACGAGACAACTATCCCAGAGTTTACCGCGATTGTTGGTAAACAATTCCAAGTAACATCAGCGAGCACAACCAACATCCAGTTCCTTGCGCCAGTCGCCAACATATCGGCTAGTGGCAGCACTGGTCAGGTTGAGTTTGGCGGCAGGTTCACAGAAGGAGGTGGGTTTATGCACCAGCCCGGTGCGCCTTGGGCCACCTACTTCCAGCGCAGGTTGTTCGTTCCGTTCTACTACTCCCAATCTGGCACTTTTAGCGCACCAGTCTACACCAGTAGGAAGATTTCCGACGAGATTGCGGTTTCTGACCTGCTGGACACTACGACCTTCGACCAGATCGAGAATCAGTTCCGTATTACTGGAGGTACTGCCGACTATGTGGTAGCGATGCACGGGTTCTACGACGATTCCTTGGTGGTATTGAACCGCAATAGCATTCACCTTGTGGCCCAGACCCAAGGAAGCCTGTCTGATACCGTGGTTAAGGAGCTTACTGGCGAGGTTGGTTGCTTGGCTCGCAAGACGGTGGTCATGCAGGCTAACAATATGTTGTTTTTGGCCGACGAGGGCATTTACGGGCTGACCTTCCTCAACGATTACAACCTTCGTGGCACGGAGGAACCGCTTTCCAAGAACATCCAGCCGTACATCGACCGCATCAACAAGAACCTTGCTGACAAATCGGTAGCAGTTTACTTCAACAACCGCTATTACATCGCAGTCCCGTTGGATTCTGTAGCTGGAGGTAATGATGCCCGTGGAAATAACGCGGTTCTGATCTACAACTTCTTGAACAAGGGGTGGGAATCGCTGGATACCTATGGAGATTCTAGGTTTCTAATTAAGAACTTCATCACGGCAAGTGCTGGGGTGCGGAATAACCTGTATGCCGTTAGCGCAAATGGTGGCTTGCACCAGATTGACGCTGCCGACTCCTCAGTAGACCGCTTGAGCGTAACGAATGAAAGCACAGATGTGGTCACCCCCACAATCAACTCGTATGTGACTAGCCGTGGGTACGACTTCAAAACCCTTGAGCGCAAGAGGTTCACGGACGCACAGGTTCAAATGCAGAACTTGTCTGGGGAAACTGGCGAGTATGACATTGCGTTTGCTACTGAAGACCCAGATTCCGCAGAAAGCATAGGAACCACCACCACATTCCTTGGTGGTCAGATTCTATCACCTAGCACATCTGGCGAGGCTGAAACCGCAAGCATCCGATGCAGACTTGGTGGTCAGCGTGGCTATACTGGGACTATCACATTGACAAGGACTATCGGTTCACCTAAGATCCACTCTATTCAAGTGGCGGGTTCCATCACTAACAGACAAATTCTATCACAAAAATAATATGGGAGTTGTAAATACAACCTACACATTTACAAGCACTGACACAATTACCAGTGCTAAGATGAATAATATCATTGATGAAACGACATTTACTGGTGACGCAATCCAAGGAACCACCTTGCAAGTGGTGTCTCCGGGAAAACTCGCCGTAAATGCTGGCGGGATTACCTCTAATGAACTTGCTTCTGGCGCTGTTACAACAAATGCGCTCGCAGATGGAGCAGTAACCCAAGCTAAAGCATCTAATATGCTTCTTCCTGCTGGTGCTATTATGGCATTTGCCATGAATGGTGCGCCGACAGGATGGTTGGGTGCTAATGGGTCAGTTGTAAGCAGAACAACATATGCCAATCTTTTTACTGCAATTGGAACCACATATGGAGCCGGTGATGGCAGTACTACATTTCAACTGCCGGACTTGCGTGGCTATTTTGTTCGCGGTGTGGGTGTTGCTGGTCAAAATGGAGCCAATGGTGACGGAACTGTATCTGATACATTTGGTGTAAAACAAGCCGACGAGATCAAGAGCCATAATCACTCATACTTCTCAGCGTTTTATCCTTATTCTTCACTAGCCGTAGGTGGAGGTGCTAACCAATACTTCTTCGCTAACCAAGAAAATACTACTGGAGCAACAGGCGGTACGGAAACCCGCCCAAAAAACATTGCAATGCTTTACTGCATTAAGATTTAATGACCCCACTAGAATCAACGATAGCACTTTATGAAGAAAATGATATTGATTTCCAACAACTTCTCACATGGCACTTGTGTCATGGCATTGTTGTTTGTGATCACGATTCTTTCTCCATGTGCTATTTCTCTGATTCTGAGTCACCAGAAACACCCTGCTTGTTTGAACACTCTGACACATTGTTTGTCACAATCTGCACGGGAAACATGGAAAAGGCACTACGCAAGTTTGTGGACGACTTCCAATACATTGCATTTCAGCGGGACTTCAAGAACTCCCATAGGTTAAGGTGCTACGACATGCACGAATTTTACAACAAACTTAAATAACACGCATATGGGAAAGAAACCAAAAGCAGTAGCCCCACCAAAGGTTGATTACGATGCTGACATTCGTGCTGGATTGACTGCCTATCAGCAATCGCTACCGAGCATTCTTGCGTTTGAACAGCAGTACCGTCCTCAGTTCACTCGCCTCAATCAAGAGCAGATGGATCTCGCTCGCTCTCTTGAGTTTGCTGGCATGGGTCGCAATGTAGGAACAGTTCGTGGGCTGCTCCAATCGCTTTCTCCAGAACAATCCCGTGAGGTTCAGGCGGCGGGTGGACTTGCTGAGCAAGCTCGTCAAATGCAGGCTGGGTATCAAGATACTGCTACACCGATTGCCCAAAAAGCGATGGAGCAATATGGCGGCTTGTCTGCGCTTCAGACTCAAGCAGCGCAAGAGGCATATGGAAGGTCTGGTCGCCTTTCCCCAGAGCAACTCCGCTCATCACAGCAGGCAGCCAGAGAAGCCTCGGCAGCGTCTGGACGGATTGGTGGCAATGCAGCAATTTCCGCAGAGGTAATGAACAGGGAGCAAGCCCTTGCTCAACGCCGAGCCGAGGCCGCACAATATGGTGGTATCGCGCAACAAGGTGCTATGGGTCTTGCAGGGCTATCACAAGACATCGAAAACCAACGCCTAGCCCGTCAGTCTGGGTTGCTTAGCCAAGCGTCCTCACTTGGCACTCAAGCATACAACCTTGGTCAGAATTTCTATAGCCCCGGACTTGGGTTGCTTGGTGGGGCTCCAGTATCCGCTCAACAAGTTGGGCCACAGCTATTCTCGCCAGATGCGTTCCTCAACCTTGGTGCGGCTAACAGGCAGAATATCCTTGGAGCGCAATCAGCTAACGCGCAGTCAAGTGCTACTCGGAATGCCGCTATGATGGGGGCAGGTGGGGCTATTGCTGGTGCTTCTATTATTGCAATCTAATGTTTAACAAAGTACAATCAGCCATTAAGAATATCGAGACATGCCTAAGTGTCTCCAAGAAACCGTGCCTTGCTTGGAGCGGTGGAAAGGATAGCATGGCACTTCTTGACCTTGTGTTCAAAAAAGTTGGGGTAAAGGTTCCAGTTGTATTCTACCGCGAACAATGGCAACCAAGCAAATACGCATTTCAGAATCGCATAATTGAGGAATGGGGTCTTGAGGTCTATACATGGCATCCAACATTCTCTTCATTCCAGCAAACTGACGACGAGTTTGAGGTGCAGAACAAGTATATCTTTGACAACACTGACATGACTTGCCCTACTGGCATTACGCCAATTGAGGAAGGCAAACCGTGGGTGTGCGCTATGGATATTTATAACCGCCCAAAGAACCCCGGCATTATCGCAGGATGGGATGGGATGCTGGTTGGCCACAAACTCTGCGACTCTGACCCAATCTACGGGGGGGATGCTGGAGTGCGCGTAGATGTGCGTATTAACCCCGGACAGTGCAATGCGTTCTACCCAATGAAAAACTGGACGCACGATGACGTGTTCAAATACTGCGAGGAAAACAATGTGCCAATTCAAACTAGCCGATATGAAAAGGTAAATGGCAAGTGGTCAGAGAAGGTTGACCGAACACATAATTGTGACTATGTTCATGCCTGTACTGCTTGTATTGACCGTAGGGAGTCGGCCCCTAAATTTGCGCATTGCCCAAAGCTGGACTGCACAATTGAAAACATTTCACAACGAGTACTATGGTTTGACCAAAGTATTCCATCTTTCATGAAAGACTAACAACATGCAATTAGGACAACGACTTGGCGAGGGCATAGACCCACGGATGTTTGTGCAGGATTACTCTGGCTTCACAAAAGCTGCGGAGATCCAAGCACAGGGGATGCAGAACCTTGGGCAAGGGATTGCAAAAGGGATAACTCAAGTTGGAGATTACTACAAGCAACAAAAGGAAAAGGCTAAGTCTGTTGATACGGCAAGCCGTATCGCTGGATTGCTGGAAGCTAAAGCACCAGACCTCGTTCCGGGGATTGGACAACTTAAAGCTACCCTTGATGACCAAGAGATACCATTATCTCAACGAATTTCCGCAGCGGAGTCATTATTCAGTACGATGAAGACTGGTTTTGAGGTGCAAAGCCTAATCAACCAAAACGCAATGATGGGACTTCGCCAGCAGAAGTTCGCGGCATCTCAAGGTGGCGGCGGTGGTGGCGGAGCAAAACCTACCGCATCTAGCAACGGAGGATTTAACCCCCTTGAATAATTATGAATCTTCTTGAAACATTCACACAGGTTGTCCCAAAGGCTGGGCCAAAAGCTAAAGAGAAAATTGGAAATGCCCAGCAACGCATCGCACTATTAAGGGCTAGAGGATTTAATGCGGAAGCAGATGTTTTCGAGCAGGGATTGATGGGCAAAATTCAAAACAAAGCCTTTGAAACAATGGGCAATGATTTTGAAGCAATTGCTGAATTTTACGGATCAAACATTAAGGGTGAAGGCGCAACCAGACCACAAGACACCACAGTATCAGACACAGCTAAAAAGGAAGCTACCACCGCTGCGACTATTGCGGAATTAAATCAACTTGCCAAAAAATCTGCTGAAAGTGGGAATCAATTTGATCCATCTCTGGTACAATCCATTACAGCACTTGCTCAAGTAGACCCAGATAAGGCTAGGGAAATTGCTAAATCATCGCTTCCTATTCTTGAGAAAAAGGAAGAAGACAAAACGCCAAAGAAAACCCAAGCTGATGTTACATTCGAGCAGAATGCATCTGCAGCATTGCGATTTACAGATCAATTGACTAACGCAATCACACAGTATGGAACATTTGAAATTGCATCTTCAGAGGGGTCTGCCAAACTTGGGCAGCTTCCATATCAAATGGCAATTGCATATGCAAAGACTGTTGACCCAAGCTCCGTGGCAAGAGAGGGTGAAGTTGCCGCAGCACAGAAGTATTTAATTCCACTTGGGGCTGGTACTCGAAATGATACCGCATTGGCTGCTGCAAAATCTTTTAGGGCTGATATTTTGGAAAGGGTGAATCAGTACAAAAAATCAACTGGTTCAGATATTCAAATTGACACTGAGCCAAAGAAACCTGAAGAAAAACAAGAAGAGACAGTTGGCGGAATCAATTCGTTCTTCAATAAATTCAAATAACAAACCACCTTTAAGGTAATGGCATTCAATGTACCCGAAGAAGAAAAGCCAGAATTTAACAAAAAAGTCCAAAGCGGACTTAATTTGTTTGCAAAGGATGTCCAAAGAACTCTTGGGCAACTAGAAGTTCTGCAACCACAGACTTTGGTTGAGGCGTACAACCAACCTGTTCAAGCCCCAATCGCCCGTGACCTGACTCCACTGGAGCAGTATGTTTACGAGCCTCAGCCAGTCCCAGAGGTTGGTAGTCTCACCGAGATGCCAGCGAGGGATAGCATGGTTGTTCCGCAGGAGCAGCCTCAAGTTGTATCAAACTTCGCCAATCAAGCAGACGCGCAATTTGACAGGGATATGGTGTCCATCACGCCATACGAGCAAGCCGTTACTGATGTAATCGGAGCGGAGGTTGATTCGCTACGAAACGATGCTGGCGAAATCGCAAAATCACCATTGGAAGTTTTCTCTAAACCGCTAAACGCAAATAGCGTGCGCGCATTAGGGTTGGTAGATCAAGATGGGAATCCAACCGAAAGAGGTCAGTTGTTTTACAATCTCCAGCAGTCTGGAATGTTCAACGATGATGGAACCATTAACGAAAAGGGTCAGGCGTATCTTACTCCAATTGGGGAGATGGAAAACCCAGAGTGGTTTCAGCAACCCGGAAGCAAAGAGAAATTTGACATTCTGTGGGAGGATGGAGTTATCCGATCCAGTTCAACACCGGGTGAAATTCTTAGCAATGTTACAAAGTTTGCTGGAGATGCCGTTTATGGTGGTGCGGAATTGGCTCAACAGCAAGCAATGGGTCTGGCATACAACTCCAGAACTTGGGGTGGATTGCTGGGCATGGAAGACTCCAGACCAGACTATCTCAAGGCTCGTGGAGAAGCTACGGAATTATCCATAGCTGAAAACATGTACAAAAATGTTATTCAGACATCAAATTTGATTGATGTTGGTCTCGCTTCCGACAGGCAGTTTATTGATGAGTCGATTATGTCGCCATTATATGGTGCATTAGAGAAAATAACTGGCATTCAAAGACCTCAACCACAGGAAATTGATCAAGCTAACGCTAACATCAAAAACTCGAAAGATGCTCTGGTCGCGGCTCGTTACCAGCAGTGGGTGACCGACCAGCGTCTAGCCAACATGGAAGCTGGGGAGATTGGCGAAACTGTTTTGGGGATTGATAATGCAGTTCAAAAAGCAGAAGCGGCAAAACAAGAACTTGGCGACGAGGAATTCAACAAGGTGTATGGAAGGGTTGGTGCGTTTACGAATATCGCTGGTGATCCGACCAATGTCATTCCTGCTGCATTTGCCGTAAAGGCATCAAGAGCAGTGCCACTTGCCTCTAGGACAATGCTTAATGCCCAGAAGACAATGGGTAACATTGCCGCAATGGATATTGCAATCGCTCAAGGCAATACCGCTGTTCAAGCAAGTCGAGCGGCATTGGCAAAGGTTGAGCCGACAGTCAATCTTGCGCAGCGTATGGCTGCTAATTTTGCTGAAGGAGCAAAAACTCAACCAGCACTACTCGAAAGATCGGCAAAGGCATCACAGATCGCAAATAGGGTAACTGCTGAAGCTAATCAAATTAGATCAACGCTTCCAACTATTACATCCGAGCTTGATAACCTGATTACAAAACGCAATAGCCTAGCTACCAGAATTCCAGAAGCCTACTCACAGAAGGTTCTGCAAACGATGGAGCTTGGTAGGCAGATGCGAGCTATGCCAGCAAAGGCGGTTGGGGCAACCTTGGAGCGTGTTGGTGACACTATTTCAAAGACCGACACGGCAGTCACAAACTTCCTGCAAGAGCGTGGTCTAGATCAAATGTACACCGCTGCCGTTGGCGCAGCCGGGGTTGTTGGTTTGGCTGGAAACCCCATTATTGGCGCACTTGGCGCAGGGGCGGCAGCACTCAAGACAGGCAAGGTTCTGTCCAACTATGGAAAGCTATTTCGTTATGTCGGCAAGGAAATGGAGAATGTGCGTGGTCAGATTCCATTCTGGAAGCGTGTAGCGGCACATACCGCGCCCGGTTCATTGGGTCGTGGGTTTGCACACACATTCAACATGCTAGACTTGGGTGGTGTCACCTCCGACACGCTACGCAGGACTGGTCGTGGTATTGCCGCAGCCGCACCTACGGACTTGATGTTTGAATACCTGTCTGATGGTGCCGACATGCGTCCAGAGACCATGTACCAAGCCGCAGCAGAATCGCTTGTCATTGGAGGATCGTTTGCCGCAGCTGGCGGCGCATTCATGGGAACCAAGAAGCGCATGCGCGAGCTTTCCATTGGTGACGAACTCAACTTTAGGCGCAACTTGACCGACACCCGCCAGAAGGCGTTGTTTGAAGCAATTCCCGCTGGCACTCGCAGGGCCATTTCTACTTACGCCATTGCCAACCCAACACTCAACTACACCTTTAAGGACTCTGGTGCTAGTAGGTACGACCCCAACACCAACACGGCAGTTATCAATGTGAAGTCAACCAACCCGATTCAGGCACTGGTTGCACATGAAACGCTCCACCACACGGTCATCAAGAACAACATGGAACCCGGCATCTCTGCCCTGTTCCTAGGTGACACCAAGAACAACACGGTTGGTGGTTTGTTCCGTTCTAGGGATGGAAAGCTAGACCCTAATTTTGAGGCATTCCGCGATGGTTACTACAAGCGTCTTGGTGTCGAGGGTATGTCCAACGCCGAAAGGGATGCCATTTACCCGCTCGACAAGATTGCGGTGGAGTACTTCATCGAGAAGCACGCTGACCAGTACGCTGCAATGGCTGAAAGTGGTGAGCTTGGCGCGGTTGCCTCTAGTGGTGCTGCTAGGCGCAAGCTTGGATCAATCCTTGAGACCGTCCTGCCGAGGATTCCAGTCCTCAAAGACCTCCACTTCAAGAGCGGCGGGATGATCGACAAGAATGGTGCGTGGGTGACTGGAAACGGCATCCTAGACGCAGAAGGTGTCAAGCGAGACCCGATCACCAACAAGATGTTCCGCGACATGAACAGGCGCAGTGCAGGGCTTGTTCCGGGGCAGTTTGACCCTCTCATGAGCGACAAGCCAGACTCTGGTGCGCCGATCCTGCTAAACCCATCTGACAGCATTGATGCCGAGCTTCTTCACCCGCTGGTGCAGGTGGACGATGCCAACAAGCCGATCATGAAGGACGGCAAGCCTGTGGCACTGGATAGGGCTACAGAGCTTTCGCGTGCGCTTGCAGGGCTTACTGCCAAGGAAATCTTGCAGAGGAAGAGGGCGGAGAACTATGCCCCAGAAAAGGGTGAGGCACATGTGGACGACGAGGGGCAATTCCAGCCCGGATGGTTGTCCAACGATGTACTCACCGAGATGTTCGCTAAAAACAAGTACAACCAAGAGCAGAAGCGCATCATCCGAGAGATGAACAAGCTGATCCGCAAGGGTGCTGGAGATCGCGTTGTCATGATCAACTTCCCTGCTACTACCCGCAACAAGGCTGGGAAGGTAGTTTACAAGCCGCAGGGTGCTACTCTCCGCGACACGGTTCCAGTAGCTGTCACCATCTCCAAGGACGGAAACCTGCTATTCGGACTCATGTCCGTCACAAAGCTGCATGAGAACATCCAGAAACGCTCACAGGACAGACGCGGCAAGAAGCTGTATGGTGGCAATGTGGATTTGATTTTGCGCGACACGCAGGCGATGATGGACTACCACAAGCAAGGCGTAGACAGCATTGAATTCTTCAAGCAGAAGTATGGTGCGGTCGAGGCAGACGAGCGTAAGAAGTTCATTAACACGATGTTCGGTCTACTCAACCAAAAGGAGCAGGCAGTTCTCAACCCAATCCTGCTGGAGGATGGAGTAAAAAGCCGTGACAATGTCTACCGCACCTACCGCGCAGATCGCGTCAGCAAGGCAGTTCCAATGTCGCCAGACGAGTATCCAGCAATGCCATTCAGCTACGAGGCAGTGAGTGCCGTGCGGATGCCAGAGCAACGCCAGATGCCAGAGGTTTCCCCAGAAGACATCAACCCCGTAGCCAACAAGCAGGAGGCACAAGGTCTGTGGGCAGACGGCAAACGGATGTTTGCTCTCAACGAGATGGATGAGAAGCTGACCCCGATCACATCCAAGGCGATGCTGGACTCGTATTCAGCAGATGCTATCGGGTGGATGGAGCCAGAGGCGAAAACCCGCTTCATGCCAGAACCAGTACCAGTTGCCAAGACATCAGACGAGGCATTGCAAGAAAGTGAGTCTGGAGAGCTTCAATCAACTGGAGTTGATGTTCCTGAATCTGTTGACGAGCAATCGGTAATTTCTAATGCAATCAAGGTTGCAAACTCACAATCGTGGAGAAAAGGGCGAGACTTTAAACTTGAGATTCAACGCAGAGTTCTTGATGCCGCAGAAAAAGCGGGTGTCAAGCTATCTGAGAGAAGCTTGGAATCAATTGAATATCTTGCAAGAGTTGGACTGAAAGATGCGCTAATTGCACTAGAACAGAACCCAAATGCCATTGGTTGGTATGACGAGAAAACCAAGCAAGCCCTTGGTGTGATGTCGCTAATGTTCCCAGAAATCGCAACAGATCAAAACGCTCGCTTTGCATTTACTTGGGCATTGGCTGTAACATCAAACGGACTCAAGGTGGACAAGAACTTTGAGCTGGCAGAACGAGTGTATCGTGAATATCGCAATACAGGGAAAATGCCTACCAACATTCAAGCTGGTCAGGCACAGAAAGCGATTAACAAAAGTCTCGATTTGTTCAATCAACTTATTGGTGAGTGGGGAATTGATAACACCCGTCAATTCATGCAGACTGATTTTACTGTTGGTGAAATAGCGCGATTAGGAGTTGTATCAAAAACAGATAAAAAAGAAGTAAAACCGGGTGGAGAGCATTCAGACACTATAGTTCGAGGATCAGCTATTCTTGGGCCAAAAATTGGCAACGGATTCTTCTCAAATTTATATGGTTTATTTGATGCTCTAACTATGGATCGTTGGTTGGTTCGTACTTGGGGAAGGTGGACTGGAACGCTCGTTGAGTTGAATCCAGAACTGACGCAAAACGCAAAAACAAGGCTTGAGGAAACCCAATCACAATTGACAGATTCCGAAAAATCTCTAATGGATAAAGTTATTGGGAAAGATATATCCCAAATGACTACGGAAGAGCTTGCTTTTGCCATTCAAAAAGCATCCATGAAACCAAAATTGCGAGAAGCAATGAATGCAACCGCAATGGGTGAGGAGTTTCGAATGGCCGGAAATGGACTAGCTAAATACCTTGATGGGCAAAAAGAAGCCCCAGCAAACCCAGCAGAACGCAACTTTATCCGAGAAATCTTCGGTTTAATGCTTGACGAACTTAGGGCAGATCCAAAATATAAAGACCTGACGATGGCAGACTTGCAGGCAGTCCTGTGGTATGCTGAAAAACGCCTTTATGAAACCGCTAAGGTTAAAGCAGATCAAGATGCAATTGACTCGTCAGATGCTGACGGATACGAAGATGACGAGGCCCCAGACTACGCAAACGCCGCAATTGGCGTTGCTCGTAAAAACGGAGTTCCATCAAAAAGAATAAACGAAGTATTAGAGAAAATAAAAAATGACGGCGCAACAATTACACAATCTTCAGATGAAGGACGGAGTAGAACTGAAGACCAGCAGCAGAAAAGTGCTGGAGGGTTTGCTGGCAAACAAAAGCAACAGTTCAAACAATATGTCTCAGTCTCAAGAGTTAGACGAAATCGGACGGGCAATGAAAAGGCACTCTGGTCTTACCAGACAAGAAGCGGAGTCGATAGTGGCGACACAGGGGTTCTAAAACCAAAGGCCAAAAAGAATCTAGGTGTAAAGTACATTTCTGAGTGGAAGCCGGGAAGGAAGCTTTCAAATACATTTAGAAATAATGGTCTTCCTGTTGTCAAGTTCTTGGAGCTTGATCCCTCTGACCAAGTATCAGCGAAAAAGTTCGCAGATACCATCCAACAAAGCAAAGACGAGTCACCTCACGGTGCTGCAGTTTATGTTTACCCGGTAGAGGATTACCAAGGAATGAAGTTGTTCCTTTCGGATTCGGGCAAGTCTGGATTTGCGGTCAAGCCTGATGGTGATATTGTTTCTGTATTCTCAATGGAAAAGGGAAGTGGGCGCAGCATTATGGAAGCGGCTATTTCCGCTGGTGGAAAAAAACTGGATGCATTTGATACCATTCTTCCAGAGTTTTACGGAACGCATGGTTTTGTGGAGGCGGCAAGAATTCCTTGGAATGACGAATTTGCCCCGGATGGCTGGGATAAAAACGCCTTTAAGAAGTTCAACAATGGTGAACCAGATGTTGTTATGATGGTGCTTGATCCAAGCCTTGAGGGAGAGTATCAGCCAAGAACGGATATTTATACTACTGATTATGATCAGGCTGTAGAAATGCAAAATGCCATGTTAAAAAAAGCCGCTAGAAGCAGGCCCAAAAAAGCCTCTGCGGACATTCAAAAACCAACCGCAACACCTAATCAATCTGCGCCTAAAAAACCAGCAAGGAAGTCACAAGCAAAAGGTAACGCTTCAGCTATTGCAAACGCCGCAAAGCTGAAGTAAAACTAACCACCATGAGCGAGAAACTAACCGCAGAACCAGATCAAGAATGGTTCGCAGAGGTCATGCGTCGAGCCGAGGAACACGGCAACAGGCAGCGTGTTGAGTTCTGGAACCCGCAGGCGGCGGCGAAGTGTCTATGGCTACTGGCGCAGGGGAAGAGCATCAAGTCCACCTCCGAGATCACCGGGCTTGCCCGTGACACCGTGCGGTCGCTCATGTGGCGGCATTCTGACACTCTGGAGACGAAGCGGAAGGAATTCTCGCAGAAGTACGCGATGGCGGCGGAGACCTACACCGACCTGCTATTTGCGAAGGCAGACCAACTTGCTGACGATCCAGATCAACTCAAGAACATCTCCCCCGACCGACTGGCGATCACCGTGGGCGTTTTAACGGACAAGAGCATGCAGCTCTCTGGCATGGCTACTGCGGTCGTGGAACACAGGCAGGGCGCAAGCATTGACGATGCCGCCAAGATGATCGCAGAGGCTAAAAGCCGCATCGCCAGGAAGGTTAAGGCGCAGGCAGTCGAGGCTGAAATCGTAGCATGATACCAGAACCATAATCCTGATACGCAGACTGCTTCAAGGATGGTGGTAACCTAGTTTACTACTACATGGTAGAGCATGACGGGACACAATATAAGTGCCACACGCTAACCTACGCCTCATACTTGGCCGAGAAGTTCAACGCGAAGATTTGGCATGTGGTGCTGGAGATGCGAATGAAACCATTTATCGGAGTCTGCCAGCACTGCCAGAACAACAAGAAATATAGTGAGCTTCACTTTGTTGACGGGAATCGCGGTTCGTTACCCCCAGAAGACGATACCTTTGGGTGTGATTATTGTGATAGTGTCTACCACATCAAGGACATCCTCATAAAGACTGGAGCATATAAGACAAAATGAAGTGGCGCACCCACCAGATCCTTTCCCCGCCGACCGATGAGGAAATTGCCCTCATGGAGCCAGAGGAGCTTATAGAGCTTCACAGGGTTTACCATGAGGCTGTGGACAACGCAGAACGCGACCCGTACCGCTTTGGCTTCCGACTCCCCCACTGGGCCAAG
>Ga0102831_1000206_pt1 | contig 28492 bp, 43 predicted proteins | sample ColrivemetaGS747_FD_84508 | JGI IMG/M metagenome (GOLD analysis project Ga0102831, IMG submission 84508) | Estuarine microbial communities from the Columbia River estuary - Freshwater metaG S.747 | ecosystem: Environmental > Aquatic > Marine > Intertidal zone > Estuary | place: USA: Columbia...
TGCATTTAAGAATGCTTGAGCATCAGTATCTGAAACTAGGGGAACATCAGTTTGTCTCCCTAATGTTGTTTGAAATGCTTGAACTGCACTATAAAAATTTGAAGCTTCTGTGTCTGTTAAACTCCATCCAATTGATTGAAATGAGGTTTCATAATTATTATATGATAAAGGTATAAAAGTGAAGTTATAAGCAGTATTTAACGCACCTATTAAAAAAACATTTTGAGGGTTAAGATTTGTTTGTAAACCAATTTCATTATACGCTCTTGATTCAGTTGAATCAGTAGATACAAGTACACTATTTCTAAATGATTTTAATGATGTATAACCATCCCTGTTAACAACAAAGAAACCATCAGTTCTATTTCCTAATGATACTGAAGATGGATTTGTACTACGTGTATTAATAATACCCGCACCATTTGGGGCCCAACCTGAATTCCAACCAATACCCAACCAACATGATTGAGGATAAGCACCAGTATATACACCATCAAAATTATCTGTAATTGTACTATTAGTTCTACTATATTTACTTATATGAACTAATTGATGTGTAGAATTTGATGGAAGTAAAGGATTACCACCACCAAACACAACATAAGGATTCAAATAAGTATTCGCATATCCAGTTGTTCCATTTGGTTTAGCTCCAGTTCCTGTGTGTGTCCATCCACCATTAAACACCAATCTAAAAGCAGCATCTAAATCTCTTGGATCTTTTAGGTTAAACTTATGTGAAGCAGCAGTTCCACCAACAAATGGGTAAATCGCCTTCATTTTTGTCCATACACCATCTGCTTTCATTCTAATAACTAATGTGTTAATAGCAGCTGCTTGAGTTCCATCAGTAATTCCAGCTGCCATTAAGAATGCAATTGCATCTGGATCAGATACGTATGGTGTTCCAACGTGTCTTCCTAAAGTTGTTTGGAATTTTTGAACTGAAATATAGAAGTTTGCTGCTTCTGTATCAGTTAAACCATCACCTATACTATCAAATGCATGTTCATGTGGTGTGTACTGGTTAGTACCATTAAACCAATTTGACGCGCCAATATATAAACTTCTTGTTGGTAAATTCCCAGTTCTTATTGTTGTGTTAGTATTTAATAAATTATTATTAAAAAATAGTTTAAATATGCTTGATGATGTACGTGAATTTAATAAAAATCCTTTTGTATTTGTTTCTGTGGATAAAACAGCTTCAATTGAATACTGATAACTTGATCCACCCTTTCTTGAAATTATAGAATAATATTGATAAGCATTTAATTCGTTTGCTTGTCCATTAGAACCATCATAACAACCTATTTGAACACCATTAAAACTAGTATCTTGTGTTCTTGAGTAATTAGATATAGATACTGAATTAACATTTGAAATATTAACACTTGGTGTTAATTTAGTATCAGCATATCCAGTTGTTCCATTTGGTTTAGCGCCATTTGATGTGTGTGTCCATCCACCATTAAACACCAGCCTATAAGCAGCATCCAAATCTCTTGGATCCTTTAAATTAAATTTATGTGAAGACGCACTCCCACCAACAAACGGGTAAATAGCCTTCATTTTTGTCCATAAACCATAAGTCTTTAAATCCGCAACTAATGTGTTTAAGGCACTAATCTGTGTGGAATCCGTTATTCCAGCAGCAGTTACAAACGCAGTCGCATCAGAATCTGTAACACTAGCACTAGCGGATTGAGCAGCAACCCAACCCCTAACACCAATTCTAACTTGACCTAAATTGTTAATATATGCCATATAAAAATTTTTTTCTTTTATATATTAAATTCCTAAAACTATTTTAACTATCTTTATAAAAAAATATATGATTATTTTATATCACTTATTAATATTTATCATCACCACAATCATATCCTACTTTGGGGCAAAAACAAGCATAGGGGAATACTTTGTCGCACTTATGATTATTAATATAATCTATATTATAATAATATTTTTTACAACAATTTTCACCTAAAACATATAATTAAAAAACTAAATAACATGGAAGAAAAAACACTACAAGTATCAGATCTATTCGTAGAAATCTACACAAAACTTAATGTATGTTCCCAACTTGAGAATATGAAAAACCTCTCAAAAAAAGAATTATACCTCTTACTAATTCTAGCACTCGATAAACATAATGATGAAGATCCAGTAGTTCTACATAACCTCCTTCCATGGAAAGATACCGCACTAGAAATCTTTAACCTTCAAGATGATAAAGAAACAGATATCATAGAACTAAAAGAACTAGTAGAAGAAACAGGTGATAAATATATCGATGTAACTATTCTAGTAGATAGTAAAGGAAATAAATTAAAAGAACCTCTTTCAAAAGAAGAAGTTAGAGATGCAAAAATTAATATAACAATTAAAAATGACTGATATTACTAAATGGAAATTCTCATGGAGAATTAAAAGATTAAGAGTTAGATGGAGACAATGGAGAAGATCCATTAATAATACCATTAAACCTGAAGATAATGTAGTGAGCCCATTCGCCGAAAAATCAATCCGCCTTTGGAAACTACTCCTAAAAGATAAATCTTCTAAACTAGGTTTTAATACATGGGGAATTAGACAAATCGAAAGAGGTAACCTACTCCTAGTATTCCAACATAATCCAACTAGCGACTCCATAATGACTATTATGGACGTAAATGATAATAACCATAATATCTATGAATTACATATAAACATTAAACAATCAATACACGTAACAGAACTCTTTGATAAAGAAATGGATAAAAGAATGACCGACTCAGAGTCCAAAAAAAGAAATATCATAGAAACAGACCTAGATAAACTCTTAAAAGAAGAAGAAAATAAAGCTAAACCACTACAGAATATTTAAAAAAAAGTCACCTAAAATGGTGACTTTTTTTGAAACTTTATTTTTCCACAATCCCATATACGATAAATACCAATTGCATTCATATATTCACCTTCCGTACATTCATACTTTAACTTAGATTTCTTAAAATTAGACTTGTGTGTTCTAACAGACTCATAATAATATTTATAATCAGGTTTACTCTCTTTAACCATATCAAACCCTAATTGGTAATATAAACCACCATCACTCCAATCACGGTCCGCATAACTAACAATCCTAGTTGGTAAATATTCCTTAATAAAATAATTAAGGAGTTTAGATGCACCACCTACAACATTAGTATTCAATTTATTACAAAATCTAGATAAATTCCATCCACCTTCTTCCATCTTCTTTCTACCCTCAAACCTATCAAAAGTCATAACTGAAACCATTTCATCGTTGTAATAAAGACCCAATTTTAAACTACTATTATCAACACCCTGTATGTGATTATTATTTAAAAAGTCACTAACACTCCCTAAAACTCTAACTGAACATTTTCTAGCAAAGATCTTATTCTGAGTTGAACCAATCCAATTCTTAATTTGACTCTCTAATATCTCCCTCTTAAAATCCCAATCATCCTCCCAAATATGAATGATTCTAATACCCATCTCCTTAAAATAAAGAGTTTTTTCTAAATGATAATTCCTATCTTTCCACTCATCGGAATGCCAATATAATCCATTAAATTCAAACCCTAACTTTAAATCGGGTAAGTAAATATCTATTTCTAAACCATCTCGATAAGATTGAACTATCTCTCCATCATAAACGGATGATATAAATTTGTATAACTCATCTTCTTTAATTGATCTCGAATTTCCTATAGGGTTACATACTGTACATAATGGTAATTTTGATCTAGTTCTATTATGGTAATTATCTTTATCAATTAGAAAATTATGATCCAATCCTTTGTCACATTTGAAAAATGATACTCCATCATTTATATATTTAATATAATTTGGATCATTTGATATTTTACAATCTCTTATTTTATCAGATTTCATTGGTGTTATTGTTCCATATTTATTCAACATTTTATTATTTATCTTCTCTCTTATAATCGGTGATGAGAGCGGTGACTTATAACCAATTTTTTTTAGATTTAAATCTTCTAACTTTTTATAAAATTCATTAACTTTTGAAGGGTGATTAACTCCATATTTATTTTTGAATATTGTTTGAATTCGATTAGAATCCATAAATGGATTTTCAACACCAAATTTTTCTAAATTAGTTTTCTTAGCCTTATCCTTTAACTCATCTGATTGTAAAGCATATTCAACACCCCATCTTTCCATCATCGTACTCCTAAACTTTTCACCATATTCCTTAGTTTGTGAATAATATTCAACACCCCACTTCTTTTTATTATATTCCTTTATTTTAACATGTGAACATTTATCACACGTATAAATCGGATATTCAGGACATGAATTAATATTCTTTGTGTATGCTTGAAATTTTATATTTCTCTCAACACCACACACATCACAACTAACATCAACTTTTATATTACACGATTTTTGTAAATTATTCGGATCCACTTTGATTATATCCTTTAATTTTATATCTTTGTACCATTGGGTAAAATGATCTATATTTTTCCTAGTAATTTTTAACTCTATGAATTCATTTAATATCATAAAAACATTTTTATTTTTTAATATATATTAAAAAGTAATTCCTCCCTAATAAAGAATTAGTAAAAAAAATTTGTAATTTTAAAAATTAATATATACATTTGTAAATAAAACATAATAAAATAAAGAAAAATAGATATGGTAATTAAAAACATTCACGAAAAATTAATGAACGGTATCCAACAAATGTTGATCGATACTAGAATTAATTTACCTTATTATGGAGAATTCAACCTACACGTTAACTTCCACGAACAAGATACTATTGGAACTTGTGCAGTAAATGTAACCTCTAAAGGTATGAACTTCTTTTACTCTCCAAAATTCTTGGCAGATATGTCTCAAAAAGAAGTAAACTTTATCACACTTCACGAAGATTTCCACTTACTATTTGACCACCCAAAGAGAACAGTAACTGGTCAATACGATCATAAAATGTCTAATATCGTCCAAGATATGATTATTAACCATATCATCTGGGAAGATATTCCACACGCTTTCGTAGAAATTCCAAAATCTCCAGATGGGAAGAATATGGCTCTTTTCGTACCTAAAGAATATACAGGTAAACTTATCTTCGAAGAGTTATACGAGTGGATGAAAGAAGAAAAAGAGAAGTGGCAAAAAGAGAAAAAGTCTAACTCTTGTAAATCTTGTAATGGTACTGGTAAAAAACAAGATAGTAATGGTGGTCAAAAACCAGATAATAGTGGTCAACCACAGGGTGGTAAAGGTAATCAACCTGGTGAAGGCGAAGATGGACAAAGTGATGATCAATCTAATGAGGGAGGTGGTAACCAACCTGGTGATGGTCAAGGTCAAGAACAATCACAAGGAAATGGTGGTGGTCATAACCATGGCGAAGGTGAACCATGTCCAGATTGTAATGGTACTGGATCTGAAGGCGGTAATGACTCAACTGGTAAACCATCTTATGGTCCTTATGGTCAAAACCCAAGAGGTAAAGATGGTGAAATAGACACTTGGTCAAAAGAACAAATTTTCCAAGATATGGAAAATAATAATGGCGAGTATATGGATAAACATATCAATGATGATGTTCCAGAAGAAATGAGAAACGCTATGGTTAAAGACGTTATGGAGAGATTGGCAGCACGTGGATTATCTGCAGGTAACGTTGAAACAACTCTTAATAAATTAAGAAAAAAGAGAAAAGATTACCTTAAAGAAATTAAGAGAGCGGTATCTAATATGATCTTTGGTACTATTAAGCAACAAACTATTGTTAAGCCTAATAGAAAGAGTATCTCTGGCTTGAAAGGTAATAGAAAGATTAAAACTGCTATTAATGTAATTTTAGACACATCAGGTTCAATGGGGAACACATTTGAGAGAGTTTTGAGTTATATTTATAGATCCGACATACAAGTAAACATGATTCAAGCAGATACACAAGTAAACTGGGTTGAGAAGTTTATGGATAAAAAGAAGATTGAAAGGATGAAGATTTCAGGATTGGGTGGGACTGTACTTACTCCGGCAGTTGAGTATGTTGTTGAAAACTTCAACCAATATAATACTTGTATTTTAACTGATGGATATTGTGATAGTTTAGATTTGAGTAAATTAAAAGGTAGAGTTTTAATTATCTCAATTGGTGTTAAAGTACCAGTAACAAGAACAAATGGTAAAGTAAAACAAATCTGTGTTGATATCAATTCGGATAAATAATATTTACAAATAATAAAAAAACACCCAAAAAATAATTTTTGGGTGTTTTTTTTTTGATAGTGATTTAATATATGTTAAAATTGATATCCCCATCTAATTTGGTAGATCCAAGTTAGTGGCATAGTTCCATCTGGTGCTCCGTATGAATGGAATCCACCGAGTAATGTAATTGTGAACCAATCTTTATAATTGTTTTTTTCTTTTCCGATTAGGAATTTATTACCGACATCAAAGCTTGCTCCCATGCTACTAAATCTATCTCCGGTTAGGTCATTTTTAAAATTACCACCACCGAGTGCTAGTTGAAGGAATGCACCTTCACCGGATGAATTTTCGACAAAATAAAATCTAGTATAACCCATTAATCTCCATCCGTTATAGTAATATTGTAGAGTGTATAGGTTTAGGGTTGATCCGATTGTTAAGTGTTTATTTGTAGTTTCTTTTTCAACATCAAGTCTAAATTTTGATATTGAAAGGTCTGCTAGTTTGATACCAACAGATGTTGATATGTGTAAGTTGAAATTTTTCAGATAATTTCTGGAATAGTTGTGTGAATAATTCCATTGATTTTTTAATTCTAATTTATTCGATTCATCATTTAATTCGGATGTTATTTGTGGTTTTTTATAATAACAAATGTCATCATTTGATGTTTTGAACTTTAAGCTTAATTTTTCTTTGCAGTGGTCTACTGTGTCGATGATAATTGGTTTTTCTATATTAAATATAGGATTGGTATTTCTCCAGTAGTCTTTGTTTTCTAATTTTAATTCTTGTCCTAGTACAAAGAAACTGGTTAAAGAAAAGGCTATTAACCAGAACAGTTTTTTCATTTTTTAAATGATTATTTTTTAGTTATTTTGCATAATATTTATATATTACTTAAAATAACTAAATTCTTCTGGAAGCCTTTAAAAATAAGGATTTTTTAAAATGACTTATAAAATAATTTGAAAATTTACACCAAAATTTGGTAATATATAGGCCTTTCTATCAAACCATTCAATTTTAGGTCCAAAATCGATATTTATTCTGGTTCTTTCAAATCTTTTTGATAATCCGATGCCTGTATAATTTTTCCAACCGGCTATTTGTGGGTTCATTACTAAGAAATGTGAGTTTGATATATAAACGTTTTTGAGTGGTTGATATTTAAGAGTTACTGAACCGCTAATAAATCCTAGTCCAATTCCAGCACTTACTTTTTCGTTTAGGAAAGATCTTTCCCAGTTAACACCAATTATTGGATTTTGTCCCCATATTGAGTATCCGATATAGTTTTTTTGTGAAAATAGAATTCCACTGTATAGCATAAATAGTATGATTAATATCTTTTTCATTAGTAACTAACTCTTATTTTTATGTCGTGTGGTGCTGTTTCATCTCCTCCGAAATAGGGCCACAGATAGTAATTGTTTGCTGGTACATTTTTATCTCTTCTCATTTCTACAACTTTTCCATTACAGATAAAAGTATATTTATCGCTATATTGAATTGTCCCAGTATATTCTTTACCTATTTCAATATCAGTTATTTTTTCGAATTCAAAATTGCCTTTATAATGTGTATAAGCTAATATTTCTAATTTTCCATCTAACCATCTCCAACCAAATCTGGCTGAGTTTTTTTGATGTAATCCACCATCACTAACACCAACTAATTTATTAACATCCCATTGATTTATAGGATCTTCTGTTGTATAGATAGCTGTGCTATCAAATTGAAATTTAAAATCCCAACTGGATTTATTGGTGAATTCTAATGAGTTTGAGGAGCTATGGTTTCCCTTTTTTATATTAAAAATGCTCCATCCAGATTCATCTTTTTTATTACACGAAAATAGAATAAGAGTTAAAAATAATAGTATTATTTTCATTGATGTAATTATTTTTACTTATATATTCCAATAGATAAGGCGTAATTAACATTATTTTCATGTAATTCAATAAATTCCCAATCAATTAACTCCTTATCTCTAAATCTCTCATATTGTGGTTGTTCTGGTATTCTTTTTAATCTCCCTGGTGTTAATTCTTTTGCAAGACTAACCATTTCATCTCTATCATAAACATCATAGTTGGAAAAGCATCTATCACACCAGCCTTCTGTGTAAATTATTTTATCACCAATTTCTATTATTTTATTTGTTTCGGATGGTATATCTGAGTCTGGAATTGAATCGATTATAGATTTTAAATCGAATTCATTATTTTCATCTATTTTATCGATATTATCTAGTTTAACATATCCGATTTCATTCTCATCGTTAGATACGGTTACTAGATCATCTTCGATATCTATTATTTCTAAAGGTTTTTTCGGATCATTTCCAGGCATTTCACCAACTATGGTTGCATAGATCTTTTCGTCATTTTTTTTAGCTTTTATAACATCTTCTGGGGTTATTAAATCACCAGCTTCGTTATTTTTTTTAAATTCTTTAAATAATTTTACCCATTTCATAATTTATATATTAAAAAATAAATATATAAGTTTATGAAATGGATTAAAACTTATAATGAAGCTATCGGACCTAATTTAACAAAAAAGGTTTACGATGAAAAAACTGGTGCTACTCAATCAGTTGGTGATGTTGGGATGAATCCCAGTACTTTTAGAAGTGCTAGTAATATAGCAAGGTCAAATAGACAAATGGATAAGGCTAAACAATTAGAAGATTGGGCTAATATTAAAGAATATGGTTATTACAATCTTAATGTTTGGATTAATTATAATGCTAGAATTACTCATGATATACAATTTACAAAATGTGAAATTAGTAATGTTAGATGGGGTGTTCCAAATGATAATGAGAGTGCTACAGAATTAGGTAATTTAACGATGGAAGATGTAGTTAATAACTGGGAACAAGGTAAATCAAAATTGGGTATAACTTTTGATGTTGGTTTTAAGATTACTAATGAGGGTAAGAGTAAGTTACAAAACAGCGATATTTGGAATAATTTGAGAGGTTCTTATGGAAATGATAGACTTTTTAGTATATCCTTATTATTTTCTAATAGAAGTGGTTTAAAAAATATGATAGATTGTCGTTCTTGCGAAGGATCTGGTTATTGGTGTTGTGATGTATGTGAGGGACACGGTGTGTTATGGACTGATGATGATGAAAGAGTTAAATGTGAAGAGTGTGATGGAAAGGGAGAGATTCCTTGTCCAGATTGTAATGGAAAGAAAACTTCTACTAAGATTAGAAATAATAGTGGCGAAATGATTGATTTAGAGTTTGATGAGAGTGGTAAGGCAATTTATGATGTACAAGCTTTCTATGAAGATACTAAAAAATTTAGTTTATTTATTATTCCAACTGATATGAAAAATAGTACTTATGTAGGTTTTTTTGCTGATAAAAGATCTGCTATTGAGTTTACTAGAGATTTGCCAAAATTAGTTAGTGAGAATAAAGATATAAATAAAAAGATAAGAGAGTTATTAAACTTACTTAGTCATCAACCATCTGAGGATTTAAAAGAAATTATAGGTGATCCTAAAGCAAAGGAGTTGCATAAAAAAATTGGTGTTTTTGGACATATCAGTAATAATAAAATATTTCCAGATAGAGCTCAAACAGAATCTTCTAGTGGTGTTAAATCTTTCTTTTGGAGACAAATTACAATATAAAATATGAAACACTTAAAAACATATAAAAAGTTATTTGAAGGATCTGAATTAGATCCAGATCAATGGGAAGATGTAAAAGACATCATTCAATCGGAAGTACTGGATAAACATCACATATCATTTGATGATATTGAAGAAAAATTTGGTAACTACTCCAGTAAATATAGAGTATATGATCCAGTTTTTAGTATAAAGTTTGATAACTTAAAATTATCCACATATATTATAGATGATATTTATAAATTAAATAGAAGAGTTAAAGATTTAACAGGTAATTTCATTATTGCTAAAAATAATGTTAATATGCCATCTAAAAGAAACATAGAGATAATGTTATCTAAAACACCAGATCAAAGAATAGTTGGAGAACATTTCAATTTGGAAGAATGTGATACAGATAATATAATTAATAGTAAGAAAAGTGGTTTCCTTTGTGGTGATTATAACACTGGATATGAAACATCTGTTAAAATACTGGAATGGTTAAATACTTTTTATAGGTTTTGTTATCCAACAGAATTTGAAGCGTTCAAATTAGCTTATGATACACTAAAAGAATTATATGATGTTCTTATTGTTTTTTCGATGCCAAAATTTGAAGATGATAGATTTAAACAAGTTGTTTGTTTTCAATTTATTTTAAGTAGTAAAAGAGGTGGTGTGAGTGTTATTGGAAATAAATTTCCAATATTTGTAGTTGATACAAATTATACAGTTTCACCATATATTAGAAAGAGAATAGATAATTATAATTGGGTAACTATACCATTTGATAACAAGGTAAGATATATTGATTTCTTAAAAACAGAACAATTTTAATAAAAATAACTATATTTGTGAGATTAATTAAAAAATATAAAAAATTCTTGGAATCAAAAAAAATGCTTGATATTATTCCTCAATCTGTTAAAGATTTGCACAAATTATTTGCTGCTCATGGGAAAAAACTATACTTAGTCGGTGGTTCTGTTCGTGATTTTCTTACTGGTGATAAACCAAAAGATTTTGACTTAGCAACTGATGCCTTACCAGATGAAGTATTAGAAATATTAGGTGATAAGTTTAGAACAAACTTACAGGGTAAAGCATTCGGTGTGGTTGTGGTATTTACCAAAGACCAACCAGAGGGTATGGAGATTGCTACATTTAGAGAAGATGTTAGTAAAGGTAGAAACCCAGAAGTTAAATTAGGTGTTACTATTGAAGATGATGTTAAACGTAGAGATTTAACATATAACGCACTTTTCTTTGATTTAGATACAAATGAGATTGTAGATTTAACTGGAGGTCGTGGTGACTTAGAAAGTGGTGTTACTCGTATGGTAGGTGATCCATTTGAAAGATTTGATGAAGATAGTTTAAGAATATTACGTGCCTTTCGCTTCGCCTCACGTTACGGACATCCACTTCATAAAGATACAGAAGAAGCAATTATAAAACGAGGACAATTACAAAATATTGACCCTGAGACTGGTGATATGAAAAGAATATCACAAGAAAGAATATGGGAAGAAATGCTTAAGGCTAAAAAACAAGCAAAAGACTACAACTACTACTTATCACTTTTTACTAAGTATAATATGTGGGGTGAAGTTTTTCCAGGTGTCAAAATTAATACTAAACAGGTTGAGAGTAAAAACTTTATTATTTTAATTGCTAATTTATTTTTAGGTAACTCTACTGATAAATTAGAAGTTAAGTTAGTTCAGGACTTTAAGATTGATAGTGATACTGCTAAGAAGGTGGTATTCTTATTAGAGTTATTGAACTTAACACCAGAGATTGTATTAGATACTTATAGAAAGAAAACTTCTTGTAGTATTGATGATGTGACTATTTTAGAATGGTTGAAGGTTACTGGTAATGAAACATCTATGTTGATTAAGTTTGTTGATTACAAGCCTACCGTTAGTTCACAGGAGTTAATGGAAAAAGGATACAAAGGTAAAGACTTAGGGTTAGAAATAAAACGACTTGAAATAGAAAAATTTCAATCTATGTTATGAAAATAAAAAGATTTAATGAAAGTTTTGATCCAAATTATATAGAAGTTGGAGACTTTGAGAAAACTATTGAAGTAAATTCACCAACTTATGGTAAATACTTTATGACTAAAGTTCTTACAATTGATTTTATAAGTGCTGGTGAGAATATGAAGTTAGGTCCAGTACATGACTTCTATTCAAAATTTAGAACTGAAATGGGTACTAGTAAATCTGTTTCATTAGAGTCTAAAAGATTTGGTGGTGAAAGAGGTCAAGATCTAAAAAAATTCGAGATGTATGTTCCATTAAAAGAACATAATCTGGATTGGGTAGATCCAAAGGGTAGAATGAAAGAATTACCAGTTGCATATTCAAAAGAATATGTTATAAAAAAAATAAATGAATTATGACGTTTTATGTAACACATCTTCGTGATGTAATTGGTAACAACTATCTTGGTTTAGATATACCGGTTAGTGTTGTACAACCCCATTTAAACGAACTCCGTGATATTTTAGGTGAAGATGATTATGATAAATTCACTGAAAATCAAATTAAACGTGATGGTGGTCACTACCATATCACTGTGATAAATGTTGCTGATTATAACAGACTATCTAAACATATGGGAATTGATAAATTTGTTAATTCATTAGATCCAATTTTAAAATACCCAATTGATGATTTGAAATTGTTGGGTGTAGGTAGAGCACAGAAAAATGAGAACACAGCTTTTTTTATAGTTTGTGACTCTGCTAAATTAGAAGCTATTAGAAATAGATATGATCTTCAAAAACAAGACTTTCATGTTACATTAGGTTTTAACTTTAGAGATGTATTTGGAGTTCCAAAAAACGAATTATTTAAAAAAGAAGGGAAATTTATTCAACTTTTGAGAACTGAATTCTATAAAAAAGAAAATTGGAACTTTATTAAAAATATTTCCAATTATGATTTAGATCCAAAGGCTGAAATAATACCAGTTAAATTAACTGATACTTATTTAAAAGTTAAGTGTGAAGGATATTATTTAGATATTGGATATCAGGAAGATGGTGATTGTCTTCGTATATATACGAAGTATTCTATAGATGAAGATTTACCAAGACTTTCTGAAAATGAGATTAGTAGAATTTTAAAAACAAAATAAATGATAAGTATGTTAGAAAGATGGTATTCCTTAGATGAATGTACCAATAAAAAATTGGTAGTTAAGAAACTTAAAGACCTTGAAGGTCAGGGTAAAATTGAATATACAATTGAAAAAGCAACTGATATATTCGAAATTGAAGATTTAGATCTAGAAGATTCTGATATTGATGAATTATTAGATTTATTTGAAAAAAATGATGTTTTCCCTTATTTAGATAAGGATGAAGATGATGAAGAAGATGACTATGGTTATTATGGTGAAGATGAGGAAGATGATTATTAAAAAATGAATTAAAATATGGTAAATGATTATGAAAGATGGGATTTCTGGAACAGAGAAACAGAAACAAAAGAAATGATAATAGAAAGATTTTATCATAAATTATCTGATCAAAAAGATTTAGAACCAGAGATTACAAAACTAGTTAATGATAATTTTTTTAAACTTGTAGAAGAAGATGAAAGGTGACCTATTAGGAGTAGGAATAGGAATGATTATTGTATTCTTCTTATTTTATTTATTATATAAAGACATAAGTTATGATTTAAATGTAGTAGATACTAAAGTAGAATTAGTAGATGGTACAATTTATAATTGCATTGAAGCAACTTCACATGATAATCACATGACTTACTTAAAATTAAAAGATTGTAGATTGACTATACCAAGTAAAAAAATTAAAATGATAAAAACTATGAGAGTCCACTAATTAAGTGGACTTTTTTTATTATATTTGCCCAATGGTTGTAATTTTTTTAGACATAGATGGTGTATTAAGAACTCATGAAAGTGACTTATGGTGGTCTCGTGAGCTTGGTAAAGCTATACCCCCATTTCATAAAAGATTATTTTCAAAAGAAGCTGTTGAAAATCTAAACTATATTATTGCACTCACAGGGGCTAAAATAGTTATTACATCAACATGGAGAATATATTATACTTTAGATGAATTGATTAACGTGTTTAGAGAAAGAGGATTTAATGGTCAAATAATAGATAAAACTGAAATTCTAGAAAACAGAGCTGATGAAATTATAGATTGGTTAAACAATCATTCTGTTAAAAATTATGTTGTGTTAGATGATAACATTAGTGATATTATTTCTAAAATACCAAGTTGTAAAATTGCAAAATGTGATTCATTAAAGGGATTAAATGATGATGTTTTTGAAAAAGTATTAGAAATAATTGGATAATTTTCTTATATTTGTATAAATAAAATAACTATGAGACTAGAGAATGCTATAGAATTGGTTGTTAATACTAAAAAAGAACAAGGTGATAAAGTTACTAAACAAACATACTTTAGAAGTAAAAGGTTAATTCTAAACAAACCAGGTTCAATTAAGAGTTATATAGAAACAGGCATTCTTATGAAGTTGAGCGAAGAAACATTCACGGAAGAAGAAAAGATAAAATTTACCGAACTACAATTAAGACACTCTAATTTATTTGACTTTATAAAGGCGGTTAAATTGGGTAAAACAGAATTAGAAGAAGATTTTGAAAAAATATTTGATTTTTGTCCAGAAGGTAAAGAGGTTAGGAGATTAAAACAAAAGGCATATGACTTCTTAGATGAAGGTGGTGTGATGGAGTCAACATCAACATCATATTTTACTAGATCTCCCTATACAAATAAGATATTAGATAGTATAGATATACCAAGACATCAATTAGTACAAATTCTATTTGACTATCAAAAATATATCAACAACACCGAATGGAGAAATTATATCAAAGAGAAAAGAAAAGAAGAAGAGGAAAGAGAAAGAAAGAAAAATATTAAAAAAACATTTACACAGTGGCTAAGCACGAAAACTTTATAAGAATACATCTTATCAATCGTATAATTCAAATGTCTGTTATAAAAACTAAAGACGTGAGATTGGCTATTGTAATTGGTTTAGAAGATATAATTGAATTGGAAAGACAACCAAGATTTAAGATTTATGGTTTAAAACAAAATGGTTTACCAATTACTAAAATGAAAACTGGTATTGGTTGGTATTCATTTTGTGATAAAGAAATACTCTCAATCTATACTCAATTGAAAAATGATAAATGTTATCTAACTGATAAATTTGAATAACTATGAATTTTATAAGTGATCATTTACATCAAAAAATATCATCTATGAGTAAAACCCTCTTAGATAGAAATAAATCTATATTTTTAGATAAACCTGTTTATGCTAAATTTAGAGAAAGATCATGGAAAATATCACGTATAAATAATTATGGATTTGTAGAGCTAGAAGAGTCTAAAACACTAATTAGCTTTGCCTTAATTCCTGGATCAGAATTAATTAAAATATATCAACAGATTAAATCTGGAGAATTTGAAATAAGATAGAAATAATGGATGTTATAAAAACACATATAGAAGATTATGATGATTTTATTATTAATATAAAGTCACAATTATTAGAAGAAGAGGACGGCGTTGTTATTTTAATTACCCAAAAAATTACATATAAAAATAATCCAAAACTTTCTTCAACTAAAGTTATACATAGAGAAAAGATACTAAAGCCATGAAACGGTTAATATTATTATTTTCATTATTTATATCATTAATATCTAATAGTCAAATAATTACATTATACACTGAGGATTTTTCTAATGATTGGAAAAAAGGTGCTATAACTTATGGTGGTGTCTCATCATCACAACCAACTGATGGTAATTGGAGTTGGACAAATGTTGGTTCACCAGACAATGATGGTGGTTCCGCATCATCTTGGGATGATATGGCTTTTATTGATGGAGCTGCAGTTATGTCAACTAACGGTGCTACCTCAAGTACATTGGCATTTAGATGGAATGATGTTAATAATGGTAGTTCCTCAAATAGAGTTGATTGGTATTCTAAAACAATTACAGGTGCTTATTCTTCAATGACTGCATCATTATCGTATGCAATTGGAAATGGTAGTAGTGCTAATTCAGTTTGGGTTTATTATCAAATAGATGGTGGTGCCTGGACTTTATTTGGATCCAGTGTTAACCAATCAACAGCTTCTGGTACATTTACATCTTCAACACTTTCATGTGCAAGTTCAATTAAATTAAAAGTTGTTGCTCAAACTAGAGACTACAATTCAGCATATGTTACAATAGATAACGTACAAATAACTGGATGTGCTGTTGTAGTACCTTCAGTATCAATTACATCAACAGCAACAACTATCACATCTGGTACTTCAGTTACATTTACCGCTACACCAACAAATGGTGGTAGTGGACCAACTTATCAATGGAAAAATAATGGATCTAATGTTGGAACCAATTCAACAACATACACAAGTTCAAGTTTAGTAAATGGTGATGTAGTAACTTGTGTTATGACTTCAAATGCTGCTTGTGCTAGTCCAACTACTGCAACTAGTAATTCAATTACAATGACTGTATATGATCCTTCAGTAGGTGGAACTGTAAATAGTGATCAAACTGTGTTATATGGTCAAAATGCCTCAACGATTACACTTGTAGGTAATAATGGTTCTGTAATAAAATGGCAATATTCTTATAGTTCTGATTTTATACCTGCTATTGATGTTGCGAATACAACCAATTTTGTTGAAGGTTCTTCTATAGGTGCTATAACACAAACCGTATATTATAGAGCGGTAGTTCAAAATGGGATCAGTCCTGCTGCAAATTCATATTATGCCACAATATCTGTTGCAGAACCATTACCAATTGAATTATTATATTTTAAAGGAAAACATACCGATGATGGTAACCTATTGGAGTGGGAAACAGCAACTGAAACAAATAATGATTATTTTACAATTTATAGAAGTGGATATCCCATTGATTGGATACGTGTTGCTAAGATTGATGGAGTCGGAACATCAACATTTAATCATTATTATAGATACATAGATATTGACTTTTTGAATGAAATTTGTTATTATTACATAAGTCAAACAGATTTTGATGGTAAATATAAAAATTTTCATATAATTTCAGTTGATAGTAGAAGAATAGTTCCTGAATTAATAAGAGTTACTAATATATTAGGACAGGATGTAACATTAGATACACCAGGTATCAAAATTTTATATTATTCAGATGGAACAACTCATAAAATATTTTAAAATGGATTTCATAAGAGAACATATAGAGAAAAAAATAACATTAGATGTTTTAAAGATATTAAAGAAGTATGATTCTTATATGCTACTCTTAAATAAGAATATTAATGCTGGATATGATGGTTCATGGAAAATAGTTGGCGTAAATAACTTTGGAAATCCATCTCTACCTAGAGAAATATCAGTTAGTTGGAGTCTTATAAGAACTAAAGAATTAATTGATATGTATAAACAAATAAAATCTGGTGAATACAAACTACAAAAATTTAGATCGCAGTGGTAAACTTTATAAGAAAACATACAATCGAACAAATCATTTCTAAAACCGAAGAAGTCAACTCTGATATCTTCTTTAATAATGTTATTGAAGATGGTAATTTTAAAATAATTGGTGTTAGAAAAAAAGTAGGAAAATACCATTCAACACCAATAGTTAAAACCAATCTAAAAACAGAAGTTCAACCAGGTGTTAGTTGGGAACTCTTAAAAGAAATAACAATTATTGATATTCTAAGAACTATTAAAAATGGAGAATTTAGATCCTAAATCAGTTACCAGAGATATTAAAATATCAATAGTACAGGGTAAATATAAATGTATAGGTGCTTATAAAATACCTAATGATCCACATGAATGGTCACCTTGTCCAAACTGTGAATTGAGACCTCTTGTCTGGGAATATAATAATGGTAGATCAACTGCTTGTGGTTGTGATAAAAATGAGTACAATCACTTCTCAATTTGGTCTGAGTCTATAATGTCTCATGTAAGTAGAAATGCTGGATCAGCATTAAATTACAATTCTAATAAATTGAAAACCAATTGGAACTACTGGGTAAATTATGGTCTCGAACTGGAGAGTAGAGAAAAATTACTAGAAATGGGTAGATGGTAATTATATTGATTTAACAATAACTGGATGAGAAGTCCATACAAAAAGATTTTCTTTATTATATAATTCTGAACTCATTAAATTATCTATTGTACCAAATCCAATTAAACCAGCTTCTAATAAAGCATTGACAATTTTCTTACTATCTTCTGGTTCTAATTTATCATAATAAACATCTTTCAAATATCCGATTTTAGGTTCTAAACTTTTTATAGCCTTTTTACCTTCAGGACTTTTAAGAAATAAATCTGGATTACTTATATACATATTGGTTTTATAAAACCATTCATTTATAGGCCATCCAAATGACCATCCTAAATTTTGATTAGGATCTTTTAATTGAATTTCATATTTGTAGTTACCATATAACTTAGTTCTAAAAGTCTCACTTTTAGCAGTAGCAGTATCATCTGTCATAAAATGAACAGCTACTTTATTATCAGGAAAACCCGCAGCTTTTAACTTTTCAGTCCATTCATAGACACCGATAATTTCTTCATTAACATCGATATTTTCTTTATTAACATCGATATTTTCTTTATTAACATCGATATTTTCTTTATTAACATCGATATTTTCTTTATTAACATTTTGATACTTTCTTCTCAATGTTGGTGTTAGTTCTCCTTCTGGTATCTCACTCTTGCTAAACCTAATAAATTTAACAGAATTAAAATTTTCAAATAACTTAATATATTTCATAATTATAAACCAACCATTTTATCTATCTCTTCATCTTTAACATTTGGGTGATCTTGATGAACTCTCATCCATAGTGGGTGTTCTTGTCTTAAAGAATGTATATCTCCTTTTTTTTCTTCTCCTTTTAATCCAACCATCATATCTATTTGATCGTCTGATGCATTTGGGTGTTCTTGACGAAGTCTCAACCAATCTTTATTTTCTTGTCTTGCACCGTGCAAGTCAGCATTTTCATTAAACCTTCTTAAATATTTCATAATTATATTTTTTTTTTATATAAGTATATATTATTTTTTTATTCTCATATTTTTTTATTCTCATATTGTACATTTGAAAAAGTTCCTTATATTTGTAATATAATAGTAATTATGAAAATATCTGAAGTATTTAATAGTATTAAAGTTTGTGATTTTCAATTAAATGACAACTTATCAGACCGAAGATTATGGGATGTAATTTGGTCAAATTTAAATGATAATATTTTAACACAAAATAATGGTCGTTGTTATTTTATTGTTGTTAATGGGGAAATTTATAAAATTGGATATTCTGATTGTCAGGGTGGAATAAAATCAACAATTGATACTTATAAAGGATCTGGTAATTCTGGGAGACCATCTGATAGAACACATGGAATACATATACTAATAGCAGAAGAGTTGATAAAGGGTAATAGTGTTGAAGTTTATTTTAATTATAATCCAACAATTGATGTAGAACTACAACTTATGGATGGCACTACTAAAAGAGTATCTCATTCTCTTTCTGGAAAAATATTAGAAATTGAAAATATTGCTATCTATTTATTAAAAGAGGGAAAATATCCTGTTTGGAATTTACAAGAATCTGGTAAACCTTGGCCTTCATATATTCAAGAGAGTAGAGTCAGACTATTAAGTGGAACTGCAGCAACAATAGAATCTATAAAAGAACGTTTGTGTTTAAAATAAAAAAGAGTATTAATACTCTTTTTTATTTCTTTTTACAATAAGAATTTCATGAGATTCTTTTACTATTTTACTATCATTTAATTCAACTCTATTTTTTCCAATTCTTTTTTCACCGTTACTCATAGAGTATGACCATTTAGGGTAGAAAAACTCAAAGTCTTTATAATATTCTCTAATGGTCTCACAATTATTATAAGACATCACAAAATCACCTTCATGTTTTAATAATAAATCTCTTAGCAACTCATGATTAAATCCGGAATGGTGAACATCTATATTTTTCATAGGATACATTCCTTTATGCATCTTATTATCATTATCCTTTTCTAAGTAGTATGGTGGATCTAAATAAAGAAAATCTTTTTTATGATTGGGAATAGTAACATCGAATGTTTGATTAAATACTGATAAATTATCACATTTAAATGAATTAATTTTTTCAATCATTAAATTCCATTTCTTTTCATTTAAATATACTGAACTAGGCCAACCCAAATATCCAGGTCCATAAGAACAATTGTGATTAAAATAATAATACGCAGCTAAAGTTACATCATCTAATGTTATAATATTTTCTCTTTTATAGTAATCTGTTTGCCAGTTTTTTAACATTTCTTGAGTTTTATCCAACTTAATAAGTATCTCCTTTATTTTGATATACTCTTCATTTGTTGGTGGTATTTGTTTCATTTTAGATGATAATTCTAATGGACTTTTTAGTAAAATATTCCAAAAGTTAACTAATACATCAAAAATATCATATCCAATAACTTCTTTTTTTAAATTTTCGGCCCAATGAACTTCCAATGATCCACCCCCAATAAAAGGAGAAATTATTTTATCATAGTTCTTTACATATGGAGTTATAAGGTCTATTGCTTTAGTTTTTCCTCCAGGATATCTTAATAAAGTTTTTACTTTTTTACTCATTTATCTTATTACTTTTATCTTATTCTGTTTTTACAGATCATTTATATATTATATAATCCATATATTAATAAGTTATCTTATCTATTTTATTACTTTTAAAAAAAAGTTTCAAAAAGTCTTGGATTAATTTTTATGTATCTATTGTTAATTTATAAAAGTTCCTTATATTTGTATTGTCAATGATGAAAGACAAATCACTAACAAACTTTTAAAAATAAAAATCAAAAAAAGTTTGGTAGAAAGTTAAAAAGTCCTTATCTTTGATAAAAGAAATAAAAACAATAACTCTTAAAAACTCTATATTATGGCAACTAACTTGTTCAGTAAAGCAAAAAAAGCAGCACCAGCTAAAACTACTAAAGCTAAGGATAAAAAAGTAAGATTGGTTGTTGAGGACTCTAGCTTTTTCTCTAAAGTTCAAACATTAGAAGAATTACAAGAGACTATGAAATCTGCTAAAGCAAAAGCTGATTTGATCTCTGACGAGTTAAAAGATATCGCTAAAGATTTATGGGCAGACGAGTATGAGAAAACTAAGAAAAACCCTGAATCAGTAATGATTGTTCAGGAGAGTGAAAAAGGTGACACTGCACAGTTTATGTATGTACCTACAGACAAATATATTTCTATCAACGAAGAAAGAGCTGAAGAATTGAAAGAAGCTTATGGTGAAGAAATCGTTGAAGAAAAAACAACTTTCTCATTCGACAATGATATGATTGAGAAATATGGTGAAGTTCTTTCAATGTTAATTGAGAACTGTGATGAAATCAAAGAATCTGATAAAGAAAAAATCATCAAAGCCGTTACAACTTACTCTGTAGCAAAAGGTACAATAGATAAGTTCAAACAATATGGTGATGTTAGTGAAATGATTGAAACTGTTAAACCAGTTGTGGCTATCAAAAACGTAGAAATCATCAAAGGATAATAAAATGACGATGGTGCCTCTTCTCTATAGAGAACGTAACCAGAGGGAGTAGTCCAGAAACGTACTGGATGACGCCTCCCTTTTAAAAAGACCAGTGTCCTGGTAGTTTATTAAGTTAGATTAACAGGATCAAAATATAATGATGGTTCCGTAACTCAATTGTATAGAGTAATTCACTTCTAATGAATAGGTTACAGGTTAGAATCCTGTCGGAATCACAAAGCGGGTATAGTGAAATGGTATCATGCCGGTCTCCAAAACCGTTGTTCTGAGTTCGAATCTTGGTTCCCGCGCTAAAAGAAAAAGTTCTTTGAATTATTTTTATAAGATATCTTGTTTTTTAAAATAAAATTAGTATCTTTGATGTATGACAAATGAGGAGATTATATCAGTTATCAAAACCCTTTCTGGAGAAGAAAGAAGTTTTTTAATCAACTTCGGTGACGAAAGTGTTTTGAGAAAGTTAATGACTTCTGATGAAATCAAAATCTCTAACAAACTTGTTAAAATGGGTGTTATGGAAAAAGGTATGTCAGATGATAAAAAACCTACTGTTGTTTATTATGTTGACTCATTTGTTAGAAAAAGATTGTAAAAAATGGTCCCATCGTCTAATGGTTAGGACGCCAGGTTTTCATCCTGGAAATCGGAGTTCGATCCTCCGTGGGACTGCTAATTCTCCCTTAGCTCAGTAGGTTAGAGCATCTGACTGTTAATCAGAGGGTCTCAGGTTCAAGTCCTGAAGGGAGAGCTTAAAAATAGTGAAAAACTACGGAGTGAAACTCTTTTAATATATAAAATAAAAAATTATATATGAAACAGAATCACAATAATAAAGTAGATGATCTAAAAATTATAGAGTGTTATAATAACAGATTAACTTTACATCAGTCAGCAGCTGAATTGTCAATGTCAGTTGTTTCTCTTTGGAGAAGGGCTAAAAAATTAAAATTAAAGTGGTCAACTATTAAAAGACCAAGTACTGTTAAAATAGATTTATTAGATATATTGGATGGTAAATATCCAAGTTATCAAACTTATAAATTAAAAAATAGACTTATTTCAGAAGGTATTAAAGAAAATATTTGTGAGATATGTGAAATAAGAGAATGGAATGGTAAGGAGATATCAATGCAATTAGATCATATAGATGGTGATTCGCATAATCACAAATTGAATAATTTGAGAATGATTTGTCCAAATTGTCACTCACAAACTGAAACATATTGCGGTAAAAATAAATAAAAAATAAAACACGAAAAATGGTTAAGATATTTACAAAAGAAGATGTTGAGGTGTTAAAATCACTCACTATATCAAATCCAAATGATCAATCTTTGGGTAAAGAGGTTAGATCATTATATTTAACTAATGAATTTGTTAGAGAATATCCAAATGATTTTGATTTGGGTGCAGAAATTAGAAAATTAACTAAAACTAAATAATTATGGAAAGTTCAATTAAAACAAAAATTGTTAACTTTGTTAATGATAACAATTTATCAGATCAGAATATTGATGATTTGAGTGAGACTGTATTAGATTATCTTTTAGATAATGATATTGTTGACTTATCTGATGATGAGGATGGTGATATGTATGAGGCATTGAGTTGTGATGTTTATGAATTTTTAGAAGAAAAATTTGGTAATTAAGGTATGAATATTTTAATAAAATTTCCAACTAGAGGTCGTCCAGATATTTTTTTATCAACATTAGATTTATATTACAATCTTTGTTCTGATTTGAACAAAACTCAATTTTTAATATCAATTGATGAAGATGATGAAACTATGAATAATGATGATATGTTATTAACTTTATCATCTTATAAAAACTTATCTGTTTTTAAGGGTATTTCAAAATCTAAAATAGATGCTGTTAATAGAGATATTGAATTTGTTAAAGATTGGGATATATTGCTTTTAGCATCCGATGATATGATTCCTCAAATCAAAGGGTATGATCAAATAATAAGAGATAACATGACTTTAAATTACCCTGATTTAGATGGTATATTGTGGTTTAATGATGGTTATCAGGGTAATAGTTTAAATACTTTATCTATTTTAGGAAAAAAATATTATGATAGATTTAATTATATTTATCATAATGATTATAAATCTGTTTGGAGTGATAATGAGTTTATGTCAGTTGGTAAAATATTAAATAGACAAACTTATATTGATCAAGTTATAATTAAACATGATCATCCGGTTTTCGTAAAGGGTAAGAAAGACATCATACATAAAAAAAATTCGGAAGATTTTGATAGTGATTATAAAACTTTTCTTTTAAGACAATCTAATAATTTTTATTTATAAAATATTAAATAAACTTTTTAAAATTAAAAAAAATACTTATATTTGTATTATAATAAAAAAACAAAAAACTATGAGTGAGAATTTAAGTGTAGTAAACACAGCAGAAGAAGGCTTAATGCCACAATGGATGTTAGACAAATTACATTTGTTAACAACAAAAGAGAAAGAGTATTTACAGTTGATGTGGCCTAAGTATGGTGTACTTTTCATTACATCTAAACCTGGTGTTGCTAAATCTGCAATTGGTTTATCAATCGCTACTAAGTTAGGATTTAGATATCTTGATATGCGACTTTCGATGTCTGATGAATCCGACTTTAAATATCCATACTTAGAGGATTTAGAGTATGATGGTAAGACATACAAAGTATCTGGATATGCTGTTCCTAAATGGGCTTTTGAAGCAAATTTAAGACCAACTATTATTCACTTTGAAGAGTTGAACAGAGCCCCACAATTCGTAAGAAACGCGGCTTTACAAATCTTACTTGAGAGAGAGATTGGTGATTTCAAATTCAACGATAACGTTCTTATGATGGCATCTGGTAACTTAGGTGACGAAGATGGTACAGACGTAGAAGAGTTCGACTCGGCTTTGAATAACCGTTTAATTCACGTAGACCACTCATTAAGTGTTGATGAATGGATTGGAGACTTCGCAATTGAGAACTGTCACCAATTAGTTTCCAGTTATATTAAAGCTCACCCAGAGCAATTATATAAAACATCTGATAACGCTAAGGGTTACGCTACACCACGTTCTTGGACAATGTTATCTCGTTTCATCACAAGAAACTTTGGTAAAGAAGCATCTCCAAGAGAATTCTTACCATCTTTGAAGAGAGTGGCACATAGTTTTGTTGGGAACTCAGCAATGAAGTTTGTACAATACTGTGAAGATATGTTGAATATCTCAATCCAGGATGTGATTAACAACTATGACGGTATCAAAAAAGATTTGGCTAAGTACAATCGTGATAAGAACTCCGAATTGATCCACTCATTAAAAGAGATTGATATCTCTACTTTAAATGAGAAACAATTAAACAACATCGTTAAGTTCTTAGGCGGTGTTGGTGATGATGAGAAAACGGCTTACTTGTTATGGATTTTAGACAATGTGGCTGACATCGGTAATAAAAAGATGAAAGGCTTCTTATTACAGTTCGAAGATTTATTGAGAACTATTAAGAAGATTAACAAGCCTGGTGAAAAGAAGGCTTAGTAATTAACTGAAAAAGAGGGGTATTTTGAATACTCCTCTTTTTAAAATTTAAAAAAAATGTAATGTTTAAAGACAGGTTCAAGAAGTTCGGCGGTGAGTTCATACCAGATATAATAGAATATTTGAAAGACTATATAGAAAAGGATCCTACTGTTACGATATCAGTTGGGTGTGATTCTGTTCAAATGAGAAGGAGAACAGTTTATGCTGTTACTATTATGCTTTATGATAAAGATATTAAAAATGGTGCTCACGTTGTTTTCTTTAGAGAATCTCAGACTAAGATTAGAGATAATAATGAGAGATTATTTAAAGAGGCACAATATTTACATGATTTAGGTACATATTTAGATGAAGAGTTATCTCATTTCTATAAAAGATTGGATCTAAATGATTTTGAAAAAAAGAGATATAAATATCACTTAGCCAAATGTAATGGTGAATATGGTCATGTCCCTTCTCATTTAGAAGAGGGTGTGATTAAAAATTTAGTGCTTGAACCAGAACAGATACCTACTAAATTAGTGGATCTACATGTTGATTTTAATCCACACGAGGGAAAGAGTGGTAAAAATAAATCAAATACTGCATATAGAAGTTTTGTTCCATGGTTAAGAGGATTAGGATTTAGAACTTGGGCTAAGCCGCTAGCTTATGCCAGTACATCAGCGGCGGACCTCTTATTAAAAAATTAAAAAGTTATGAAAGAAGTTAAGTTTAAGATTTGGTGTGATGATCAACCAAATGATGTTGTTGATAAAATTTCATCACAATTGAATTTATATGGATTAGAAATTATTGTTTTGTATGCTGGTGATGGTTATTTAGAATATGAAATTAAACCTTTGAAATAAAAGAAATATAATAGTTATGAAGAAGAAGAAATTAAAAGTTATGGGGCTATCATATAGTCAAACTCAATCTGGGTCTTATATTGTTGTACTTTCAGAAGTAAAAGGTAATAGAAAAATTCCAGTTGTTATTAAAGGATCTGATGCTCAACAAATCGCACTTAAATTAGAAAACATAAAATCACCTAGGCCCTTAACACATGATCTATTTAAATCTTTTGCAGATCAATTTGATATTTCCGTTAAAGAAGTTTTTATATATTCTATTGTAGAAGGAGTTTTTTATTGTAAATTGATTTCGTCAAATGGCGAAGAAGAGGTTGAAATGGAAACTACAATTGGTGATGGGATCACTTTATCACTTATATTTAAATGTCCATTAATGGTTAGTTTAGATGTATTAGAAACATCTGGTATTAATATTAATGATGATGGAACTAATCCGGAAAATCTAGAAGATGATGATACTCCAGAAGTAGAGACTAAACCTAAAAAGAGAGTTGTATCTGTTGAAGATTTAGAGAAAATGATGATCAAAGCTCTTGAAAATGAAGAATATGAGATTGCAGCTGAGATCCGTGATAGAATTAATGAGTTAAAAGAAGAAAAGTAATGCACCAATTTGATATAGATAATGTTGTAATGATTAATGTGAGATCACACAATCTTACACAATTATTTTATATCTCTGAAAACTTTAATTTTAATTTTGAGAAGTTAGCAAATTATAAAAATTTATCTGGTGATAAACCAGGTGACTTTACTGGTAAAGTCTGGATAGACACTAAATTATCTATTTTAATTGGAGTTGAATACATACATATATTTGGTGACTTCGTAAAAAGAGGAGAATCAATTAAATATATTTATCCTAAAAGAATAGAAACCTATGAGAATTATGCAATTGGTTTAAATGAGTTAGAGATAATGAAAAAAATTAAACCAATTAAAACTCCGAAAAGACCTAATAATTTAGATAGTTTTTTTACTTATAAATCTCTTTTAGAAAAAGGATATGATATAAAAGATAGTTATTACGAAAGTAAGATGGTATCTAGTAAAATACATTATTTAAATAATAAATTATCCGAATGTTTAGAGGTTGAAAACTATGAAATGGCTGCTGAAATTAGAGACCAGATTAATGAATTAAAAGAAGAGAGTCCACTTTTTTAAAGTGAAATTTTTTATTTAATATATATTCTATGAAATACATAGTAGAATATAATTCTTTCTCAGTTTATGAGAAAAGAGCATTAGAGTTAATAGATAATTTAGAAATAAATGAAGGAATTTCTGAGTGGTTTTCTAATTTAAAAAGATTTTTTCAAAATATTAATGATGCAATTCAAAATTTATTATTGACTCTTTTAGAAAGGGGTCTAAAGTCTTTAGATGTTATTAAAAAGTTTTTTTCTAAAATATTTGATAAAATAAAAAGTTTTAAAGAAAAAAACCCAGTTTTATTTAGAACTATATTAATAACCTTAATCTTAATTGTATTGGCTTTTATACTTTGTTCCGCAGCGGCCAGTCCAACTAAAACTCCACCTGAAAGTGTTATAAATGCTGCAATTGGTCTTTTACGTGATATTCAACAAAATGGTGAGTCTAATATTGATAATTCTCTTCTAATGAAAGCACAAGCTTATTTATTTGAGTTGAAATCTGGAAAAGAAATTGAAGTTGGTGATGAAACTGTTAAAGTTGCTCAAAGTGCATTAAAAGTAATTCAACAAAATGTTCAGGAATATAGATCATCAAATGAAAAAAATCCAGAAGATGTTAATTACTTATTGGGATTAATTGAAAAGGGATCTAAAATGGTTGGTTATTCTATTAGAGAATATGCTGATAAAATAAATGGATCCTATAGTGGATCGGATATTTCATTGAGATATAAATAATTTTTACTATATTTGTAGAAAATAAAATTTATGGCTCGTTCAGAAGAAAAGTGGAATCATCAGTTTATCATAGCAAAAACTCTATTAGAGTCAATGGAACAATTTGAAGATGATGATAAATTAGTTAGATCATTTTGTGTTGGATTAAGAAATCCAATTATATTTGATAATCAAGTTACCGAAGCTTATCATAATCTACCTTATCAGTTAGAAGATTGTGTTGATCCTGATTCTGTAAATGGTCCACTTACTGATGATCACCTTATTGGTATTAGTAATATTGTACTTTATATTTTCAAAAATAAAATTTATAAAAGATGGAATTCGATTGAAGATTTTAAAACTACTTTGAAAGCCTTCCAGGTTTTATTAACTATACCTAAATCTCTTAATGATAAAGGATCATATAAACATGGTTGGCAATTTGATGTTACTAATATAAATGAGTGTATCAAATGGGATGTTAAGTTGAAAACAGAATCTATTGATTACTTAATTGATGAAACTGGAAATAGAGTTTCAGTTGACCATGTTTGGTCTGAATGGTATCAACAATACTCCGACTTTTTATAAACAAAATCTATACAGATACATAAAATGATTATGTATAAAGAAATAGATGTCGATTTCATAGAATTCTATGTTAAGAAAAAATATAATCAAAA
>Ga0102831_1000213_pt1 | contig 28172 bp, 26 predicted proteins | sample ColrivemetaGS747_FD_84508 | JGI IMG/M metagenome (GOLD analysis project Ga0102831, IMG submission 84508) | Estuarine microbial communities from the Columbia River estuary - Freshwater metaG S.747 | ecosystem: Environmental > Aquatic > Marine > Intertidal zone > Estuary | place: USA: Columbia...
AGTCCAACGAATCCACATGAACACTAAAATTCCTAATATTACTTTTACAAAGAAAACCAAAGAACCAACAATGGTTAACCAGTTTTGAGATAAGCCCAATTGGTCGCTGAATGGGAAGTTATATCCACCAAAATATACAGCTGCAATGATCGCAGAAGAAATAAACATGTTGAAGTATTCGGCGAACAAGAAGAAACCTAATTTCATTGAAGAGTATTCTGTGTGGTAACCACCAATTAACTCAGTTTCGCACTCAGGTAAATCGAAGGGAGCGCGGTTGGTTTCTGCCAATGCACAAATGAAGAAGATTACAAAACCAAGTGGTTGATACCAAATATTCCAATTGAATCCAGGCTGTTGATCAACTATCTCGCGAATGCTTAAAGAACCCGTCATCATGATGATGGCGATGATAGACAAGCCCATAGCTAACTCGTAAGAAATCATTTGAGAAGAAGCACGAATTGCGCCTATTAAAGAGTATTTGTTATCAGATGCCCAACCACCCAACATGATGCCGTAAACACCAACAGATACTACTCCGAAAGCATACAAAATACCAATATTTACATCGGCTGCTTGTAAGGTAAATTCTTGTCCGTCGATTACAAATGTATCTCCCCAAGGAATTACGGCTGAGGTCATACCAGCAGTTAACATGGCTAAACACGGACCCAAAACGAACAAGAATTTGTTCGCTGTGTTTGGAATGATTTCCTCTTTGGTGAACATTTTAACACCATCGGCTAAAGGTTGAAGTAAGCCAAAGGGACCAGCTCTGTTCGGACCGATTCTATCTTGCATAACTGCAGAAACTTTTCTTTCAGCCCAAGTAGAATATAGAGCAACCAACAAGGTGAGAACGAAAACGCCCACCACTATCAGTATCTTTACAAGTAATGCTAATTCCATTATTTACCAATCTTTTTATATTGTGGAGATGCTAATTTATTGTAGTGATTTTGAGAGATAACCGAGTGGTGATCAATCTTACGCGGACCTTCAATTTTCCAATCAGAAGTTTTTTTCTTGTCGAAACGGCACTCGTTGCAAATCCATTCTTCCACTTCTCCCCATTGATCTTTACGCGCTGTAACACGCAATACATCTTCACCTTTCAACCACAAGGTAGTTTTACCTGAACATTTTTTGCAATCTCTATGCGCATCAACTGGTTTGGTAAACCAAACACGAGATTTGAAACGGAAAGTTTTATCTGTTAAAGCGCCAACCGGACAAACATCGATTACGTTTCCAGAGAAATCGTTGTCGATTGCTTTCTCAATGTAAGTGCTAATTTCAGCAACATCACCTCTGTTCATTACACCGTGAGAACGACCATCGGTAACTTGATCGGCAGTTTTAACACAACGGTAGCAAAGTATGCAACGGGTCATGTGCAATTGTATCTTGTCGCCTATATCTTTTTTCTCAAAAGTTCTTCTCTCAAAATCGTAACGAGTAGATGATAAACCATGCTCGTAACCTAAATCTTGTAAGTGACATTCACCAGCTTGATCGCAAACCGGACAATCCAACGGGTGATTGATCAATAAGAATTCAACCACACCTTTTCTCGCGTCTACTACTTCAGGAGAAGTGTTGTTTACTACTTCCATCCCGTCCATTACCATAGTGCGGCAAGAAGCAACTAGTTTGGGCATCGGACGAGGATCTTTGTCAGAACCCTTCGTTACTTTAACTATACAAGTACGGCAGTATCCACCGCTGGTTTTGAGCTTTGAGTAATAGCACATGGTTGGAGGCGCAACCTCCGGACCAATCATTCTTGCGGCTTGCAGAATAGTTGTTCCTTCTGGAACTTCTATTGTGTGACCATCTATAGTAACTTTAGCCATTCGTTATTATCTTTTAATGAGCAACTTCTTTTTTAGGAATCAAGGCTTCAAATTCGTGACGGAAATGGCGAATCGCACTGGCTACAGGCCATGCAGAAGCATCACCTAGCGGACAAATGGTATTTCCTTCAATACGTTTTTGAATATCCCACAACAAATCAATATCGGTTGGTTTACCATGACCTTCGGCCAAACGGTGCGCTACTTTTTCCATCCATCCTGTACCTTCACGGCATGGCGAACACTGTCCGCAACTCTCATGATGGTAAAAACGATTCAATGTATACAAGTTCATTGGAATACTGGTGTCTTCATCGTACACCATAAATCCGCCAGAACCTAGCATAGAACCACCAGCAAATCCGCCATCACTCAACGATTCGTAGGTCATTAAGCGCGGTTCGCCAGCAGCAGTTTTCAATAACATTTCAGCTGGAATAATAGGTACAGATGATCCGCCAGGAATACAAGCTTTCATCTTTTTACCTTTCCAAATTCCACCACAATATTCTTCTGAATAAACAAATTCTTCAACAGGCAAGCCCAATTCAATTTCGTAAACTCCTGGTTTATTGATGTGTCCCGAAGCAGAAATCAATTTGGTTCCTGTACTCCTTCCAATACCAATTTTAGCGTATTCGTCGCCACCCATCATTACAATTGGCACAACGGCAGCGATTGTTTCAACGTTGTTTACAACAGTCGGACAACCATACAATCCAGCAATGGCGGGAAAAGGAGGTTTGATACGAGGATTACCTCTTTTACCTTCCAACGATTCTAACAAAGCAGTTTCTTCTCCGCAGATGTATGCGCCACCACCCACTTGAACATAAAGGTCAAGATCGTAGCCACTGCCCAAAATATTTTTACCTAAGAAGCCAGCCGCATAAGCTTCTTCAATGGCTTTTTCCAAAATTCTCGATACATAAAAGTATTCACCTCTTATATATATGTATGCTGTGTGCACACCTAAAGCGAAACTTGAAGTAATCATTCCTTCCACCAAAGCGTGAGGAATTTTCTCCATTAAGTATCTGTCTTTAAATGTACCAGGCTCCGATTCATCGGCATTGCAAACCAAGTAACGAGGCACACCTTCTGGTTTAGCCAAGAAACTCCATTTCATACCTGTTGGGAAACCAGCTCCACCTCTACCTCTTAAGCCCGATTTTTTAACTTCCTCAACAATAGCTTCGGGAGTCATTGTTTTAATCGCTTTCTCCACAGAAGCATAACCGCCATGTTGCTTGTACACCTCTAAAGTGTGAATATTAGCAACGTGTTCATTATGTATTAATAATTTTTTGCCCATGCTTACAATGTGTTTTTATAATCCATGTCGGTATAACTTCTTCTCTTTCCTTCAGCCTTATAATTATTTAAAATGCTGTCGATTTTTTCTGGCGTAAGATTCTCATGAAAAGAAGCGCCCACTTGCATCATTGGTGCAGTTCCACAGCTACCCAAACATTCCACCGTTTTTAAGGTGAACATGCCGTCTTTACTAGTTTCCCCCGGCTTGATGTTTAGTTTTTTACCAATGTAGTTAACTACGTCGTCGGCTCCTCTTGCCCAGCACGAAGAAGTTCTGCAAACTTCTAACAAACATTTTCCAACCGGTTTTAGGTTGTACATAGAATAGAAAGAAGCAACTTCGTAAACTTCAACAGATTGAATTTTAAGAATTGAAGCAACGTAAGCCATTGTTTCAGCACTCAACCATCCGTCGAATTCGGCTTGTGCAATGTGTAAAATTGGAAGCAAAGCCGATTTGTGTTTGCCTTCAGGATAGCGGCTGATGATTTTGTTCACCGTGGCCATGGCTTCCTCTGAGAATTGTATGTTTTTCTGACTACTCATAATGTTAAGCGTCTAGTTCGCCTGCAATAATATTTAAGCTACTCATGGTGATGATGGCATCTGATAAAACAGATCCTTCAATCATTTTTGCGTAAGCTTGGTAAGTAATGAAACATGGACGACGGAAATGTAAACGGTATGGCTGTCTTCCGCCGTCGCTCACTAAGTAAAATCCTAGTTCGCCATTTGCGCCTTCCACAGCATGATAGACCTCGCCAATTGGTACTTTAGTTTCGCCCATCACAATTTTGAAATGGTAAATTAAGGCTTCCATTTTGGTGTACACATCTTCTTTGGGAGGCAAGTAGAATTCTGGAACATCTGCGTGGTACGGACCATCAGGCATTTTTTCCAATGCTTGTTTGATGATGCTGATACTGTTCCACATTTCGGCGCTACGCACCATATATCTATCATAACTATCTCCTTGTTTTCCAACAGGAATAGTAAAATCAAAATCTTGATAAGATGAATAAGGGTTCATTACACGAACATCGTAATCTAAACCTGTTGCGCGTAAGTTCGGACCGGTAAACCCATAATTCAAAGCATTCTCAGGGGTCATTGGTCCGGCACCAATTGTTCTATCCATGAAGATTCTGTTTCTGTTTACCAACGCTTCGTATTCTTTAAAAGCCTTAGGGAAATCGTTCACAAAATCTTTAATTTTTTTCCAAGTAGCATCATCGAAATCTCTTTCAAATCCGCCAATTCTACCAATGTTGGTAGTTAAGCGAGCACCACAAATTCCTTCGTAGATTTCGTAAATTTTTTCTCTTTGTTGAAAGATGTGGGTAAAGCCAGTAAGTGCTCCGGTATCTACCGCCAAAATAGAATTACAAATTACGTGATCGGCAATACGAGCCAACTCCATAATGATAACACGCATATAATCAACACGCTTAGGAATGGCAACGCCCAACAATTTCTCTACAGTCATTTCCCAACCAAAGTTGTTGATAGGAGATGAGCAATAGTTCAAACGGTCGGTGATGGGTGTAATTTGATTGTATGGTCGGTGTTCAGCTAATTTTTCGAAGGCGCGATGAATATAACCAACTGTAGATTCTGCATGAAGAATTTTTTCTCCATCCATGGTGAGCACGTTTTGAAAGATACCATGAGTTGCAGGGTGTGTTGGACCCAAATTGATGGTATTCAAATTCATCTCACTTACATCTTTATCTTTATAGCTTTCAATCATTGTTGTCTATATTTTATCTACCAAACATTGAATCGTTTTTATCTGTGCGCGTTCCATCTTCCAATGGATATTCTTTGCGCAATGGGAAATAATCCATTTCATCCATATTCAAGATTCTTCTTAAATCAGGATGTCCTTTAAAGATGATTCCGTAGAAATCGAAAGTTTCTCTTTCTTGCCAGTTCGCCGATTTGAAAATATCAGATACTGTATCAGTCTCAGGTTTGCTTTTAGGAAAGCGCGTTTTTAAACGAACACGTGTGTTGGTGTACAAATTTTGAATGTGGTAAACCACGCCCAGCTCATCTGTACTTTCGTAGTGCATTCCGCAAACATCGGTTAGATAAGAAAAGCCCATTTCTTCTTCCGACAAAAACTTGATGATGCTTTTGATATCAGCGTTTGCTATAGATAGTGTAAGCATTTCGTAAGGAACACCAACATCGTTAATGCTATTAGGGAAGCGAGATTTAAGCGCATCCACCACTTTAGTGTATTCTGCGTTATTTAATTCCATAAGAGTTTAACAATGCTTTATATTCTGGGGAATTTCTTCTTCTTAAAGATTCGTTACCAATCAAATCTTGAATGCGCATTAAGCCATCAATGATTTGTTCGGGACGGGGAGGGCAACCAGGAACGTAAACGTCAACTGGCACTACTTTATCAATACCTTGTAAAACGCTGTAAGTATCGAAAATACCGCCGCTTGATGCACAAGCTCCAACAGCGATTACCCAACGGGGTTCGGCCATTTGCAAGTAAACTTGTTTAACCACCGGACCCATTTTTTTGGATATAGTACCCATTACCATTAATAGGTCGGCCTGACGAGGAGAGAAACTCAATCTCTCGGCACCAAACCTTGCCATATCGTAGTTGGAAGCCATAGTAGCCATAAATTCAATTCCGCAACATGAAGTAGCGAAAGGAAGAGGCCAAATAGAATTTTTTCTGGCTAAGCCTACTGCTTTATCTAAAGAAGTAGCGAAAAAACCAGCGTCGCTGTGTCCTTCTGGAGCAGCAACGATATTTACTTTAGTATTTACTCCCATTTTAAAATTCCTTTTTTAATCACGTAAACAAAACCTAACAACACAACACCCAAGAAAATAGCCATTTGAATGAAGCTATCTATACCTGGAGCTGCTCCAATATTTTCTTTAAAATTTACTGCCCATGGATACATGAAGATGATTTCCACATCGAAAAGCACAAATAAAATAGCTACTAAAAAGTATTTGATGGAGAACGGACTCCTAGCATTTCCATGAATTTCAATACCGCACTCGAAGGTTTCCAACTTATCTGCAGTTTTTCTTTTCGGTCCGATGAGGTGAGTTGCGGCGATAGTTGCCCCTACAAATCCTAGCACTAGCGCTAGTTGTATGATGATAGGCAAATAATCGTAAGGAGCGTTTGCTGCCATTGAAAATATATTAAGATTAAAAATTCAAGCCCCAAGTCTAACTCAATCCTCCGCCTCTTCGCGCAAATATAAGTTATATTTTTACAAAAAGGGTTGTTGAAAACAGGGAAATTTTCTCTCTGAATAGAATTCAAAAAAATAGCCTCAGTTCGACTTATGCGGTGCTGTTTTTTTTGCGTACCAAGAATTAATAAAATCTCTACATGGTTTCTCGATTAGAAAATAACTAAGAGCGGCTACTGCGATTAAAAATACTAGAAATACATAGAAGTTAAAGGTGAAGCCCAAATAAAAAAATACCGATTGGTAGAAGAGGTAAACAGGCAATTGCAATAAGTAAATACCAAAGCTTATTTCTCCTAGAAACACCAATGGTTTCCATTTAAATATTTTTGCTATTTTACTTTTATCGCCCGACAGAAAGATGATGAGAGGCACGAAGGCAATGGCTAAAAATCCGTTGTGGTAAAGAAATGAGGCTGGGTACTTCAAAAGTAGAATTAGCAAAACTACGCTTGCAACAACTAATACATCATTCCATGTTGAATTTAAATTTTCTTTGTATTTTAAAAACAATAGGGCCACTAAATTTCCCAGCAAGAATTCATTTAAGTGCGAAAGTGGAAAGAAATGGATTAAATCACAGCTTATTGATGGATCGGGGATATACCAATGATCTACTGCATAAGTGAGCAGAAACTGACTTAACACCCAAAAGGCTAATATGAAAACAGTTAATGTGGTGAGACTAAATCGTTTGTAAACAACATTGATTAGAAAAGGAAAGATCGCGTAAAAGAAAAACTCAACAGACAGCGACCAATCGGGAAAATTTAACGTTTGCGCGTGCATTGGAATCCACGACTGAACAGTGAAAAGATGAGCAAGTAGGTCAGCAAAACTAAAAGGATTTTTTAAAACAATATTGAAAAGAACTACTGCAAATAAGCAGCAAAGATACAGGGGATAAATTCTTGCGAATCGCGCTACAAAATATTTTTTTGCTTTTACTTCTTTGTTCGAATAAGCAATCATCATAACAAAACCTGATAGTATAAAAAAGTAACTAACGCCATATAGCGCTTGATGGAAAAACAAGCCTAAAGTTTCGTTGTCCATTAGTACAGAGCCCCTACCATAATGAAAGGTTACCACAGCAATGGCGGCCAAAAATCTAGTAAACGTTAATTGCTCTAAGCGCATATTTTGCTTTTGGAATGAGTACCAAATCTAAAATAAATTTCATTAGGATGAGGAAAGAAGAATAGATACCAGACAAAATGCTCCCCGGGGAAGAGAGCATTTTATCACCTAAAACTTAAACTATGAAAAAACTAACTTAACTAACTAACTATACCTATTGAACGCTGGCGAGAAAATAAAGGTTTCGTTTTTTATAAAAATTATTTTGGAATTTCTTCCATTTTCACCATTACCTTGCTGAGAGCGGTTTTTATGTCTTCGCTTCCTGAAAGAAAAGTAGGAACATATTTTATTGCTACCACAAAATGTTTCTTCTTTTTGTTTGTTGAATTCCAAGTTGCCCATTGGTCTAATGCAATGAATTTGTCGCCATACATTATGTTGAAACGATTTTCTAAATCATCATAAATGTTTTTGGTAATGCTGTCGTTAATGCCGTAAACATTAACTTCTGCAAAGGTTAGTTCTCCTTGTTTGTTGAATCTGTAATCGCAATAGATGAAATTGTTGGAGCCTAAAATTTGTTTGTATGAATCGTAAAAAGTTCCTGCCGTTTCGCGTTCTCCTTTTTCTCCAATATACACACTGTCTTTGTGGTCGCCAATATCGAAACCTCTCATTGTTTTATCACTTCCGCGATCGCGCAAATTCGTGATAAGGTTGTAAAAGATAGGTCCGCTTTTGTTGATATAACGTGCTTTTGGCGTCTTGGTATTATTTACAGAAGGATTGTTTTCAGTAGCACAGGCAAATAATAAAGCAGTAGAAGAGAGAAAAAGTAATTTAAAAAAATTCATTGTTATTTAAGCTTAAGCATGTTGAAGGTAGCATCTAAATATTGGAAAAAATCTTTCGGATGTTTTTGTCCGGGAACATCAATGCGCTGCTTGCCTAGCCTTACTATAATTACATCGTAATCGGGAATACAAATGATGTATTGTCCGTTTATTCCGCGCGCATAAAACACTTTATGGTTTTTATAATCGCACAACCACCAGCTGTAACCATAGCGATCGTTGGGTTTATTAAAATCTTCATCGATGGCATTGAATGGTTGAATGGAAGCCAATACATAATCTTCTGGAACAATTTGTTCGCCTTGCACTCTTCCGCTGTCAAGATATAATTTTCCAATACGCGCAAAATCTCGGGCTGAGGCGTAGAAGGCGCTAAATGATTTTTCATCGCCACCTTCTCTGTCTAAACTCCATAGAGCATCGTTTTCTGCTCCTATTTTGTTCCAAAGTTTTTCTTGGCAGTACGGACTGATTTTCTCTCCGCATGCTTTTTCTAACAGAAAAGAAAGAATTAAAGTAGTGCCGCTTCTGTATTCAAATGCTTTACCTGGTTCCTTAGCTACTTGATATTCACTTACCAATTCTCGCTGATTTTCGCCGTAATATGCCTTAGCAGGAAAACCAAAAGGATCGCCATAAGGCTCGTCGAAATTAACGCCGCTAGTCATGCTAATGAGGTTTTTCACTTTAAGATTTGCCGCCATTCCGTCTTTATATTCGGGTAAAAAAGCGCCAACAGCTTGCTCAACCGATTTTATTTTTCCTTCGTTAATAGCAATTCCTGTTAATATACTCACCACTGTTTTTCCCATGGAGAAGGAGTTGGAAATGGTTTTCTCATCGTAATCATCCCAATATTTTTCGTAAATAATGGAGTCATTTTTTATGATTAGAAAAGCTCTACTTTCTAGTTCTTCTGCAGATTTTAAGAGCTCTTGTGGATATTGAGCAGTATTGTAATTTTTGGAGAAAGGCCAAGGTTGAGGGTTTGATGCGGTAATGGTGCTGCTGTGAAAAATATCGTATTCATCTATTTGCGGACCTTTTTTACCTTTTAAGTAAGTGTTTGCAATTCCTTTATAGAGATGCGTGTTGCCGCTAATCACAAGAGCTAAATGAAGAATCAGGAAGACACTAGCAATAATGAGTAAAACTTTTTGATATCTGCGCATGATAAAATGAATTTACTTCTTTACGCTATACTTGCTGATTGGTTGCTTTCTTCTACTATTTCCATGTTGAACAATACCGACAAGTGTTTTTTCATCTTCTCACCTACTTCATCTAATGAGATTTTCTTGCCTAGTTCTTTATCCATAGACGTTACTTTCTTGTCGCTAATTCCGCAAGGCACAATATTGTTGAAGTAATTCAAATCTGCATTCACATTTAGTGCGAAGCCATGCATGGTTACCCATCTGCTGCAGCGAACACCCAAGGCGCAAATTTTTCGTGCTTTAAAAGGGTCTTGGTAATCTATCCAAACTCCAGTTAATCCTTCTATTCTTCCACTTTCAATGCCGTATTCTTTTAAAGTTAGAATTACCGCTTCTTCTAAATAGCGAAGGTATTTGTGGATGTCGGTGAAGAATTGGTCGAGGTCGAGAATGGGGTAGCCTACTAATTGTCCCGGACCATGATAAGTTATATCCCCCCCGCGATTGATTTTATAGAAGGTAGCTTGATTGTCTTTCAGCTCGGTTTCATTCACCAACAAATGCGATGAATCACCACTTTTCCCTAGCGTATAAACGTGAGGGTGTTCGCAAAAAAGCAAATGATTTTTAATGTCTTTTTGGTCTTCGGGATTTTTGCGGTTGTACAATTTCAACTCTGTGGATTCATTGAAAAGCTTTTCCTGAAAGTCCCAAGCGGCTTTGTAATCAATGAGTGCAAGATTTTGAAAAAGTACTTTTGGCATGGGGTGAAGATACGAAGTAAATTCTTTCAACTATGAACCGCGCAAAATCTTCTCCATTTTTCTGCCCTTCGCCAATTCGTCTACTAGTTTATCCAGGTATCGAACCTGTTTTGTTAAAGTATTTTCAATTTCTTCAATGCGATATCCGCAAATCATTCCGGTGATTAAATCTGCATTTGGGTTTAGCGAAGCGCGCTCGAAAAAGACTTCAAACGTTACTTTCTCTTTTATCAGTTCTTGAATTTTCTTGCGGTTAAAACCAGTTAGCCATTCTATTACTTCTTCTAACTCCTCTTTTGTTCTACCCTTCTTTTCCACTTTTGTAAGATAAAGAGGATAAACCGAGGCAAAGGTCATTTTTGCGAAGCGTTCGTTGTGGGTTTTAGAAGTATTCATGGTTTCCTTTTAATAGCCCAAAGGCTCTCTGCTCGTATGCCGAACTCTTACTATTCGAATTTCTTTTTCAGATGATTTTATTTGGTAAGTGACTCTGTAGTTGAAAATAGCAAATGCTCTAAAATCTTTGCTTTTAGGGTCTTTTAATTTGTCGGGTTCGCAAATAAGCGGACTAGTTCTTATGATTTCGATTCTACTTAAAATTCCTTTTTTTACAATTTTGGGAGCTTGATCACTCTGTTTAGATAAGTAGTCGAGAATGTCTTTTAAATTATCGAGAGCCTTTCTGTCCCAAACGACTTCGAAGGAAGAAGCTTTTACCATTTAGACAATTCCTTTAAGGCGTCTTTATGTGATACAAAATTTCCTTTTTCAATACGCGCAACAGCCTCGTCTAATTCTTTATTGTATTGTTTTTTGGTGGTTCGCTTTGCATCACTATCAACATTCAAAAAACTTTTAACCATTTCAAGAACCAAAGTTTGTTGTTTGCTCGACAACAATGGCAAATAATTATCGAATTGTTTTTTTATTGTAGTGGTGCTCATGGTGAGTGATTTAGCTAAACGAACTTAAGGAAAATTTGATTGTGAAGCAATAGCTAATGCTCAAGTTTAATGTAAAACAGAATCTTTCTATTCAAAGAATTACTTTCATAATATTTGAATTTAAATTCATTTGATTTGTTCTGAATACAATATTGTTTCATATCGAATAACCTAATTCATAGCAATTTCCCAGCACCGATGATAGTTGTTGAATCCACTTTAACACTATCACGAGTATAAACGTTCAGGTGACACTTGCAATCAAAACAAGGAGTGTCGTCCCAATACATTACTTTAATGCTGTCGTCCTCTTTTATGGAATGCAAATCAATTGAAATAGTATTATTCTTAGATAAATCGCATTGATTATACTTTTTGAGGATGGAACTATTGTAAAAAACATGATAAAAATCAATAGTATCTGCTTTCATTTCGCTGCTGAATGCAAACAACAAAATTAATATCGATACAATCGAAAAAGATTGTTTTTTCATAAATACATGACTTCTTATTTCAGCCCCGCCAACGCCTCTTTCAACTCGTCAATCACCGCAATTTCAATAGGGTCAATGGCTCTTTTCTGCGCAATTAAAACAGAAGTCCAGTCGCCCAAGTGAATGAAGTAAATTGATTTCTCGAGCATGTTGTTTCCTTTAGAATAAAGCTCAGTTACCGAGCTCACCAAAGGTTTTAATTTGCTGATGACGAAATCGGTTCTTTTTGATGTTCTATAGAAATCTTGTTCGTTTCTAAATAGCACCAAAGCAGTGTTTTTGTGCTCTTCAGTCCAGCCTACAATTTCGTTGTGACATAATTCAGGAAGTTTATGGTGCCAGCACAACATTTTAGAGTTTTCGTTGATTTGCTGACGGAAGCGAATCGCCACCCCTTCGTAATTATCGGCGCTATAAATTACAGGAATCTTGTTCAATAATTTCTCTGCCAAAGCATCGGCATCTTTAATGATATTTTCTTTTTCAGCCAGCAATAAATCAGCTGCTGTACCTACTTGTTCGGTGAATTTAGAAGAGATAAGATTGTATTTTTCTAAGATGAACAATTGTTGAGTTAAAGAGTAGCCCATGGTAGAGCGAGGAGGCATTCCCGGAGGATTGATGATGTGGTTATAACCGTGTTCTTTGCATATTTCCAATACTTTACCACCTGTTGTTACCGCAGCAATTTCTGCATTGGCTTTAATGGCTTGTTCTATGGTGAACAATGTTTCTTCGGTATTTCCAGAGTAAGAGGAAGCAATTACCAATGTGTTCTCATTGACGAAAGCAGGAATATGGTAATCGTTGCAGGTTAAAATGGGCACTTTGCATTCGCTACCAACAATCTGACTCACCACTGTTCCCCCAATGCCAGAGCCTCCTAAACCACAAATCAAAACATTTTTGATTTCGTTCTTCGCCGGTTTAAAAGTTGCGGCTTTCCCTATTTCTATTGCTCTTTTAAGTTGTGCAGGAAACTTTTCTACTAAACTTTTCATGTGCTGTATTTTCGATAAGAATGAAGCTAAAGTAATTCATTTCTTCCATTTTTTCCAATGAGAGTTAATTCATTGCGGCTTTGCAGCCCAGAAATTTGAGATTTCCTACTTAAAAACGTATGTTTGTTTTTATATAAAAACGAGGGATTTATGTCAGTAGAATTATCAGAACAAGAGTTAATAAGACGTGAAAATTTAAACAAAGCCATAGCAGCTGGAATCGATCCTTATCCTGCTGAGCTTTTTGATGTGAACTGCTCTGCCAAAGAGATTCATGAGAATTACAACAACGATAAGATAGGCTATAAGAACATTAGTATTGCAGGTAGATTGATGCGTCAGCGCATCATGGGTAAAGCTTCTTTTGCCGAATTGCAAGATTCTACAGGAAGAATTCAATTGTACATCAATAGAGATGATTTGTGTCCGGGAGAAGATAAATTCCTCTACAACGATTTCTTCAAAAAGATTTTAGATATCGGCGATATCATTGGCATTAAAGGATATGTTTTTACAACACAAGTAGGTGAAATTTCTATTCATGTTACCGAAATAAAATTGTTGGCTAAAACATTGAAAAATTTGCCAATGCCGGTGGAAGATGCCGAAGGAAAAGTGCACGATGCTTTTACAGATACTGAGCAAAGATACCGTCAGCGCTATGTAGATTTAATTGTGAATCCTCAGGTTAAAGATGCTTTCATCAAAAGAACGCAGCTCACCAACTCTATGCGTTCGTTCTTAAACAACAGAGGTTATTTAGAGGTGGAAACACCAATATTGCAGCCGCTTTATGGAGGTGCAGCAGCGCGTCCGTTTAAAACGCATCACAATACTTTAGACCAGACTTTATATTTGCGTATTGCCAATGAATTGTACTTAAAAAGATTGATTGTAGGTGGGTTTGATGGCGTTTACGAATTTGCGAAAGACTTTAGAAACGAGGGGATGAGTCGTTTTCACAATCCTGAGTTTACACAAATGGAGTTGTACGTAGCCTACAAAGACTACGCGTGGATGATGGATATGGTGGAAGAAATGGTAGAGAAAATTGCTTTGGACTTACACGATTCAACAGAATTAAAAGTAGGTGAAAATGTAATCAACTTCGAGCGTCCTTGGAAGAGATACACCATGTTTGAAGCGATTAAAGAATATACTGGTATCGACATTACCGCTTTAGATGAAGCGGGTTTGCGCGAAGCAGCCAAGCAAGCTGGCGTTGAGGTGGATGATACCATGGGGAAAGCAAAATTGATTGATGAGATTTTTGGAATGCATTGCGAGCCAAAAATGATTCAACCAACTTTCATTACCGATTACCCTGTCGAGATGTCGCCATTGGCAAAAAAACATCGTTCTAAAGAAGGATTGGTAGAGCGTTTTGAGTGTATTTGCAATGGAAAAGAAATATGCAATGCCTATAGCGAGTTGAACGACCCTATCGATCAAAGAAAACGTTTTGAAGAGCAATTGGAATTAGGCAAAAGAGGTGATGAAGAAGCGATGATGTTAGACGAAGATTTTCTTCGTGCTATAGAATTTGGCATGCCTCCAACAGCAGGATTGGGTATTGGTATCGATCGTTTATCGATGATTATGACCAATTCTAATTCTATTCAAGATGTATTGTTCTTCCCTCAAATGCGTCCAGAGAAAAAAGAGAAAGTAGCGAGCACAGAAGAATATGCCGCAGTGGGAATTGCAGCAACTTGGATTCCTGCCGTGCAAAAGGCAGGATACAAAACCATAGAATTGCTGAAAGCAGCCAATCCAAATAAATTACATCAGGAAATTGCTGGCTTCAGAAAAAAGAATAAAATTGAAGAAGCATTGCCTAGCTTAGATGAAGTTAAAGCCTGGACAAAATCAGAGTGAGTGTGGGAGTGAGAAAACAGAAATGAAGACAAGAACTATCGGCATATTAGGAGGGGGAAGCTGGGCTACAGCTTTGAGCAAGATATTGCTTAACAATGTAGAACACTTAAACTGGTGGATGCGTGATGAAGCGTCTATCGAGCACGTTCGTGAGTTTCACCACAATCCTAAATATTTAAGAGATGTTGAATTCAATGTTTCAAAATTAAGCTTGAACAACAACATTCGTGAAGTTATCGCGCAGTCGGAAGTGTTGGTAGTGGCTATTCCATCGGCTTTTTTACATGATGCTTTGAAGGATTGCGGCAAAGACGACTTCAAAGGAAAATTAATTGTATCTGCCATCAAAGGAATTATTCCTCAATTCAATTTGGTTCCAGCCGATTATTTCTCGCAGCATTGGGATGTAGACATTAACGATATAGGCATTATTGCTGGACCATGTCACGCCGAAGAAGTAGCTTTAGAGCGCCTTTCTTATCTTACGGCAGCTTTCATGCAAGAAGAAAAAGCGATAGAATTCACTAGCTTTTTGAAATGTCGTTACATCAACGTTTCTTATAACAACGATTTAATTGGAACTGAATATTGTGCCGTTTTAAAGAACGTGTATGCTATTGGTGCTGGTATTTGTCATGGTTTGGGTTATGGAGATAATTTCCAAGCTGTATTAGTGTCAAACGCCATTCGTGAAGCTGAGTTCTTGTTGGATAAGGTGAGTCCGAAACACCGCGACGTTAAAAGCTCAGCCTATTTAGGTGACCTTTTGGTAACCTGTTATTCGCAATTTTCACGCAACAGAACTTTCGGTAACATGATAGGTAAAGGCTATTCTGTAAAGAACACCATGATGGAAATGAACATGGTGGCAGAAGGATATTATGCTACGAAATGTATTGAAGAGATTCGTCAGGCTCACGTTGTAGAAATGCCTATTTTTCAGGCGGTGCATGATATTTTGTATCAGGGGAAAAATGCAAAGCGAACGATGATTGGCTTGCAAGATAAACTGATTTAATTGCGGTTTTCACACACAGTTCATTGCGAGATCCGTCAGCTGACGGATGAAGCAATCTCCTCTTAATCCGCGGTTCTTTTGCGATTTATTTCAAATCATCAAACTTTAAAAACAACGATAAAGTGTCGGGAGCATTAAGTCGTTTTCTTTCTTTATTAAATGCTTCTTCTGATGCAGCAGTGCAAACCTTGTTGCTTTTCTTTATTTCAACGATGTGCCAATAGGTCAATTTTTTAAATGGCATTAATAAGATTTACCAGTTTATCCATACCAGAGATATGCAAATTACCACGTAATTCTCTATTGTAAAAAGTTCGATTAGCTTGGAAAAGGCAACCGTAAAAAAAGACAAATATTCCAATTAGGAATTTCATTTATTACTCCTCAATTTTATGTTGCAAATTCACTTCAGCCGTGTGTTTAATCATGTCATGTGAAACATCTTCACCCAGGTATTTATCGATTAAGTAGTGAACTAAATAGATGATGGGAATGATAGCGATGGCAATCAAAATTTTAAAGCCATAACCAAATGATGCGTTATGCAGAAGTTCATCTATCGTCCATTTTCCAGGCAATACAAAAGCGATGAATTGAACAATGAAGGTATCAACCAATTGACTAATTAAAGTTGATCCTGTTGCGCGTAACCATATTAATTTCTTACCTGTTCTGTTTCTGAAGGCCCAAAAGATATAGCTATCAAGTAATTGAGAAGTGATAAAGGCAATGATGCTTCCTGCGATAATCCACATCGATTGTCCGAAAACAATTTGAAAGTTCTCATCATTTACCGGAGAAAATGGCACAGCAGGAATGTTCATGCAAATGAAGAGAATTAAAAAGGCGAATCCGATTAATGCTACAGTGAGGTAGGATAATTTCTTCACCCCCGCCTGACCATAATATTCGTTCACCAAATCGGTGGTGATAAAAACTACAGGCCACAAAACAATACCTATGCTTTGCACAAAGGTTCCAAAGAATTCGATGAGTTTTCCGCCTATCAATTCGGCTACGATAGCATTGGTGATAAAGAAGCCTGCTAGCACCAAAAAAACAACATCTTTTTTATTGTTTAGGTTCATTTTTTTCCACGTTGGTTACGCCGCCTGAAACGATGAATTTCATCACGTCGGCCGATCTAGCATCTACTTTTCTTACGTTCTTAGTTTCTACTAGAAATACATTGCCCGAGAAGGCATAAGAGTGCGGAAAATAGATAGCGGTGAACTCATTATCTAAACCCAAAACCGCTAAATTTTCTTGTGTGATAAAGCCTAAACGCCAAACATTATCGCCTTCCATCTTCACCATTACTGGGTGTGTGAATTTCTTTTCTTTGCCCACAAAAGCGCCCAGTAGATCTTTAACTGAGGTGTAGATTACTTTGATAAGTGGAGCCCTGTCGAGTACCTTTTTAAAGTAATTCATGAATGGCTGAGCAATGAAAGTGTTGCCTAAGAAGCCGAGTATAGTTAAGCTCAACACCAAAGTTAAAATACCAATACCAGGTATAGAACCAATGCTTATTTGTCCAACACCAGGAAGGTGAATAGGAATAAAATCGTCGGGAATAATGTTGTCAATCCACGTTAGAATTTTAACAATAACAACTACTGTAATAGCAAGAGGTACAACAAGTAGAACTCCTTGAAGTAAGTATTTCAAAATTCTATTCATGGAAGAGGATTATTCGGTATAAATAATTTCGCTGTATTTGTCTATTGTCCCAACAATACGGAATTCTGTTCGGCGATTTCTTTGACGGCCTTCTGGGTCATCTGAACCATTGGGTTTTTCGTTCGGAGCGATGAATTTTGTTTCACCATATCCCTTAGCGCGCAACCTTTTAGGGTCTATATTTTTAGAAATCAAATAATTTACCACCGATTCAGCTCTTTTTTGCGACAGTACGATGTTGTAATCATCGCTACCGCGTGCATCTGTGTGAGAACCAATTTCGGCAATAATATGTGGATTCTCTATTAAAATTTTATAGATAGTGGTGTCAATGGTAGCCGTGCTTTCTGTTGTTAGATTTGCTTTATCATACTCGTAGTAGATGTTTGGAATAACGATAGGTTGTTTAGATAAATTATGTAAGCCAACTGGCTGAAAGATAGTATCAGATATAGTCATGTTTTTGGTAGAAAATTCAAACCCATTGGCGAAGTAACCCGGACGAGAAATAATGAATCTGTATTTCTCATTTTGTTCTAGTTTTAAAAGTAGTTTACCTCTTTTGTCGATGGGTATTTGTTTAATCAAGATGTCTTCACCACTAAGACTATCACTTACCAAATACAATTTAAGTTCTGTTGAATCGATGATTGTTTTATCGTTGTAATCATCTTTATTGTGGTCGAAAACGTTTTTGATGTTGTGTTTGTTTTCACTTTTATAAACCAATAAATCGATAGCTAAATGCACTGTTTTTTTGTGCTCATACAAGTCGAAACAGCAGTACTGGTGCTTAAGCGCTATACTACCTTCTCTGTTTGAGGAGATGAACCCTTCATCGCCTTTGCTGTGCAACACGTAGTAAATATCGTGAACATGTGTGTTGATTGGTGCACGCAAGTTAACTGCTGCACCTAATTTTGATGGCTGCCCGAAAGATTTAAAAACATCAAATCCGCCCATGCCAGGCCACCCTTCAGAACTGAAATAAAGCACTTTATTTTCATTGTCGTAGTAAGGTGTTATTTCGTCGGCTGCTGAATTCACTTTATTGCCTGCATTTTTAGCTACTGAAAAGACTTTTTTAGCTTCATCATATACCGAATACCAAATATCCATTCCTCCTTTTGATCCATTTCTATTCGATACAAAGAACAATACTTCTGCTTCTTTTTCGTCGTAGCCTATAGAAGGCATGTTGGAGTTAAATCCTTTGATGTTTACGGGAGCTTTTAGCCTTTCGGGTTTTTGCCATTCACCATCGATTTTTTTTGATAGATAAATGACGTGATATTTCTTTTTGTCTTCCTTATTTAACTCTTTAATGGTGTAGTAGAATTTGTCTTTTTCTGCGTTGAAACAGCCATTTTCCACGTTGGCGCTATCAATGTTTAGGTTGTTGTTAAATGGAACGCTGTCCGTCCACGTTTCACCAAACCTATTGGCAACATAAAAGCGAACTAAAGGCGGTTTCATTTCCACTAAGGGATGTTCAGATTCTAATAAAGTGTCTGATTTTACAGGCGCATAAAGAAAAGGAGTTTTTTGTTGTACTTTATTGAAGTAGAGAAGTGTATCCGATTTTAAAGAAACATAAACAAACGCGTTTGGATTCAGCACTATTGGTGATACATCCATGTAGGCTTTGTTGATGGAGGTATCGAGGTGATTGATTTCAATAACTTGTCCCTTGTTCTTGTAAACATTCATACTGTCGCAGCCAGCGATTTGCACTTTCACTAATTTTTTAAGTGCCGCAGCATTGGCACTTGCATCGTTTTTCCCTTCTTTTTTAAATTGCTCAAAAGTTTCTTTTGCGCCACTAACATCGCCTAGCATTTTTTGCATTGTGCCTTTATAGTAGAGTGCATGCACATAGTGTTTAGGGTCGGCTGTAAACGCTTGCTGATAGAAGCTTTCAGCATTTTTGTAGTCGTTTGCAAAACGATATACATCGGCCAATTCAAACATCATTTTAGGCTTCGAAAAGAGGAATGTAGGCCAAGAGCGTTTGTTTGCCAAGTAGTATTTGTAGTAAGCTATTGCGTTGTAATCTTTATTTTCGGCAGCTTTTCTGGCGGTTCTTTTCATGGAGAAAGCGCCGTAGTGAAACACATTGGAGTCAATTTCTTCTTGCGCAAAAACACCAGAAGTTAAGAGGCATAAGGCTATTATGAAATGCTTAATATATTTCACAAGGAATAGTATATTTTGAAGGTGAAGGGTAAGGCGCAATGTAGGTTACTGATAATTCGAAAGCCCCCCTAAAATAAGTGGATGCAGAAAGTTTTGAAATGTTTACGTCGTAAGCCAAACCAACTCTATAGCTTAATATTTCGGCACCAACAATAACAGCCAAAGCATCGGTGTTTCTGGTAAAGCCTGTTCTGGCAGCCAATCCGCCAAACACTAAATTGATATTCGATTTGTTGGCTTCTAGTCGGTGGTTGTAATGCACAGCAAAAAGCAAATCAGAAGCTTTTTTCATGTACATGTAAAGAAGGTGACCCGAGATGAATGCTTTCGGATTAAGGTTGTAATTTGCCCCACTGCTAAAAACATATCTTGGTTGAATTCTATTGGTTTTAGCACCATTGAATGTTTCTTTGGGGTAATTCCAATGAAAGATAGCCAATCCAACTTCAGCCAATAGTTTTTCATTAATTCTTGTTTTATAGTTAATGCCGCTATTTAAATCTAAATAATTGCTGCTGGCATTTGCAAAGCTTTCGCCATTAGCTATACTTGTATTAAACGCACCTATATTGTTGTCGAATTGTCCTGGGTACGACAATTTGCTGTAATTCAAAAATCTATTGGCATAACCTACCTGAATTCCTGCAGAAAGTTGATGATAACCAAAGGCTCTATGGTAAGCTGCCGATAACATCAACTTGTTCATGAATAAAGTCTGACTAGCAGATTGATCAAAGGCATAATATCCACCCAAACCTATGGTGTGTTCTTTTATTTGAAATTGTTTGTCGAAGGAAAGTGCTGTAGTAATAAAGGGTTTAGTGATAGAGCCCCATTGATTTCTGTAAATTCCGTTGGCGCGCCAGCTACCAACAAATCTGCCTGTGTTGGCGGGGTTAAGTGTAATTTGAGGTTCGTAAAATTGAGTGAAATGAATGTCTTGAGCAAAAGCTATCGACGAAAAAAAGATAGCACAAACCAGTATTATCCTTTGGCAATATGTAGTTTTTTTTACCACAGGTAGCTTCTTTTCGTTTTAAGCATTAGCAACATTCTGTTGAATTGTTCGGGGGTGAAAAATTGGGTACATATTGGTTTGTATCGCGACATGTAATTACATACTGGAGGAGTGTAATAATCATTATTGGCATCTACGTCGGTTGGATTAGCTGTGTGGCAGGTATTAGGGTTTGCGCCATTATTTTTATCGGCTTCGGTATCACACATTAAATCGCCGGTTGTAGCACAATTTTTTCCGTTTGCGAATTCAGCACCAAACTTCGTTTCGAAGGTGTCATACAAGCCAAAGAAGTGCCCCATTTCATGAGTGATGGCGGTGATATCACTATAGTTGATGATCATAAAATCTTTAAACAAACTATCGTTCATCCTTGTATTATCGTTAGCTGAAGTGGTTAATCCGTAGCTTCCATCCAAGCTGCCCCAAAGCGGTGTAACAGATGAAGAATAGTAAATGTTTATCGTGTTTTTTATATTGTATTTGGTAGTTAACTCCCTTAGGTAAATTTCTTGTGTTTTCACCTTGTACATTGATTCGTAAACAGTATCGTACTTGCAAATTTTGAATTGAAGGCACATTGGGTTATAGGCTAAATTCATGATGTCCACAGAATTTTGAACCTGCACTGGGTTGGTAAGTGCAATGCCTGCGGTATCTAAAACAACGTGGATGGAAAGTGAAATAGTTTTATTCGGACAATCATTAATGTCTACAATATTCTTCGCCATCTGTGCTTTGGCGTGCAGACAAAAAAGAATTGAAAAAAAGAGTAGCGCTTGACGAACCATGCAACGAAAATAACTAAAAAAAAATAACACGAACAATTAAAATTCAAAAGTGGGCCATTTTTATTCCTAACAGAAGGACCTTCATAACTACCCCAGCGTCAATTCGTTTTTTCTTTTTTGAATATTGGATATTTCATTATCTTCACCCTTCAAAGAGATAAATCGTGAATCATATTTTAAACATAGTAAATAAGGCAAATTCGATATTTTTTGTCCTTGTTTTTGTTCTTGCTTCATCGCTTACTTTTGCGCAAATTACGGCCAGTGACGATGATATTTGTGCGCCTACTACTGTTACATTTACACTGCCTGGTGGCGCGAATTCATTCGTTTGGGATTTTGGCGATGGTTCTTTTTCTAACAATGGTCCTTCTGTTCAACATATCTATACCACTCCTGGGGTTTTCACTGTAAAGTATGATGGTAAGGTGGGTGTGAATACTGTAAGTTATACTAAAACTATTACGGTGCATCCGAAGCCAACAGCCAAATTTACGGCAACACCTACTCACGGATGTATTCCTCTTTCTGTTCAATTTACCGATCAATCAACGGCGGGAGTAGGTTCTTCAATTACTGGTTGGCAGTGGACTTACGGTGATGGTGGAAGCAACAATATAGCTCAGAACCCTAACTACAATTTTACTTTGGTGGGTTCGTTTAACGTGGTGTTAATTGCTACTGATAACAACGGCTGTACTGACGATACCACATGGACAACGCCTATTGTTACTACCAACAAACCCCCAGTTGCTAATTTTACGCCTTCTGTGTTGCAATCTTGTACAGCTCCCCTAACGGTTTCCTTTGCTAACAGCTCATCTGCGGGGAATGGTGGGGCATTAAGCTACACATGGGATTTTGGAAATGGCGCACCAACATCGAATTTGCAAACTCCTACTTCTGTTACTTACAACACAACTGGTATTTACAATGTTACCCTAACTGTTGATGAAGCGAATGGCTGTGCCGCCACTAAAACGATTCCTATTGTAGTTAGCAAACCTCTTTCCGCGTTTGCTTTAACCAATGGAGATACTATTTGTCCGAACCAAAATTACCTCTTCAACAACTTAAGTTTAGGCGCTACGTCTTATGCTTGGGATTTTGGTGATGCTTCATCAAGTAATAGCACCAATCCTAGTAAATCGTATGCATTGCCAGGAACTTACAATGTAAAACTTACAGCATCTGCTAATGGCTGCTCAGATGATACTACCATTGCTATTGTTGTTGAAAATGTAGTTCCTAATTTTTCTATCAATCCAACCTACTCCTGTGATTTTCCTTTAAACGCTCAATTTAATGACTTGTCAACGCCAACCAACATTGCTTCTTGGACTTGGCAATTTGGAGATTCTAAATCAAGCAACGCTCAAAATCCTTTGCATGTTTTCAAACAAGAAGATGACAGTCCGTATACCCTATTTTTCCCCACAACTTACCCTGTTTTTCACAGTAATACCTTAACCGTTACTACTACGCACGGTTGTACCAAAAGCATAAGTAAAGCAGATACTATAGCGCCTTTAATTGCTCGCTTGCAGCCCGATGTTGCTGAAGGTTGTGTACCCTTAACGGTAGAGTTTTCTGATTCAACGAGATCGAATGAGACCAAGACCAATTGGAATTGGAATTTTGGTGATGGCAATACTTCAAATCTTCAAAATCCAACCCACGTTTACAATACTCCCGGTGAGTATTCTGTTACTGTTGATGTTACCAATACCAAAGGATGTAGAGACACAAGTTATATTATTGTGATTAAAGTTGGTGATGTAACCCATCCCGATTTCTCTGTTTTTCCTTTGTCTGTTTGTCCGCAAGACACTGTTACTTTAACCGATTTAACGCCCGATGATTCAACCGACACCTGGCATTATGGTGCCGATGTTGGGAACTTAAGCTCTTGTCCGGGAGATGCCTCTACCAAATGGGTTTTCAATTCAGCAGCAGGTTTTCAAAATATTTCTTTAACCACTGGTTTCAATGGTTGCTATACCGATACTGTGTTTCAAAATGCAGTAGAAGTTAAAGGGCCCATTGCTCGTTTGAACTACACTGCGCAATGTGATACCGCCAACAAGTATAATTTTAAGGGCACTATATCTGGGGCCGATTCATGGACTTGGATTTTTGGTGAAGGTATTGCTGGCGATACTATCTATAATTCTACCGATTCAACCGTTACGCATTATTATTCAGCATCAGGAGATTATTGGGCAAGAATTATTGGCAAAAACAACACCTCAGGTTGTGCCGATTTTGTGGATAGCGTTTTGGTTCGAGTTAGAAATATCAAGTCGGAATTTGTTCACGATTATGTGATTTGTGAAAATGTACCGCACACTTTTGATGCTGCTCCCTCGGCAGATGTTTACAGCGCTTGTAAAAACGGTTACCGTTGGGATTTTGGGGATGGAACACCCCCTGATTTGACAGACGTAACTACGCAGTCTCACACCTATGCCGATACCGGTATGTATAAAATTAGATTAATTACCACTGCAATCACTGGCTGTAAAGACACTTCTTATTTTGATCAGCGCGTTTACGGAATTGTTGCCGATTTTACTCTTGATAAGAACACTGGTTGTTTGCCTTTGTTGGTGAACTTCACAGATAAATCGATGGCGGATACTACAGTTACCAAATGGTCTTGGACTTACGGTGATGGAGCCTTGAATGGAACTACACAAAACACTTCTCATACTTATTTTGGCGGGCAGGCTTCTTACTCTGGAAAATTAGTGGTGGAAGATGCTCTAGGTTGCGTCGCTGAGAAAAGCTTTATTGTTTCTCCCATCTATCCTGATACCAACTTTAGTGCAACAAAAACGCAGGTTTGTACTGGTGCAACCGACTTTACTTTTAATGCTACGGGTAATAACATCAAGAATTTCTTATGGGATTTTGGCGATGGCACTCCAACAGCTACTGGAAACAACATTACACATGCTTTCTCTCCAGCTCCCGGACCTTATACCGTTAAATTAACTGTAACCGACAATAACAATTGTGTTGCAGCGCGAACAAGAGTGAACTACATGCAGGTGCAGGATTATCCTGTGGCGAGCTTCATCTCAGATGCTGATAATGTTACCCCTCTGTGTTACCCTACTCAAATTGCCTTTACAAGTAATTCAACAGGTAATGTAGCATCTTTAGTTTGGGATTTGGCTAATGGTTCACCTACCTTGCCTATTTCTCCGGTTACTACCACTTATAATACTCCAGGTATTTACAATGCAAAATTAGAAGTTACTTCTTCTTATGGTTGTAAAGACGATACCATTCGTCCGTTCAATGTAGTTGGTCCGGTAGCCGATTTCGACATTAGTAAAACACTTATTTGTGTTGGTGAAGAGGTGACATTTACCATGAAGAATCAAGTAGATGTTGATACTTGGGATTGGGATTTTGGTGGCGTCGTAGTTGCAGGAGGCACTCCTAGTAAACACAGATTTGATTATTATCCTCCAGGAGGCACAAACAACGTTATTTTAAACGTTTTCTCGGCAGGTAAGGCTTGTTCTTTTCCTATCACAAAAACGATAAATTTCCACGATGCCTATGCTAATTTTGGCATCAGTGATACTTCGTTGTGTGTTAATACACCTTTAGTTTTAACTGATTCATCTGGTGGCGCTGATACTTGGCAATGGGTTATTAATCCGGGTCAAACTTATATAGGCCAAAATCCGGGTTCTATATCTTTATCTACTCCTGGTAACTATACTATTTCTTTGCGTATTAGCGATCAAACTTCGGGTTGTAAAGACACTTTGATTAAAGACATGGAAGTGATAGCATTTCCTTCATTCACAGTTTCTAATAATGTAGAGATTTGTCAAGGTGCGAGTACTTTACTTACTGCTACGAGCAAGCCCGGTCATACTTACAGCTGGACACCAACCACCAACTTAAGTACTCCATCATCTGCTTCCACCAATGCCAATCCTATAGTTACCACGCCTTATACAGTTTTGGTAACGAATCCAGATGGTTGTAGCGATTCTAAAACAACTACCGTAACGGTCCTTGGTCCGATAGCTTCTTTCCCTTTTGATACAGCTTGTATAGTGGCTGGACAAACAATTTCTTTAGGAATTGATTTAGGGAGTAATTACACTTACGATTGGACCGATGGCGCTACTAAGAATCTCTCATGTACTTCTTGTCCGGTAGCAGCATTAAAAGTTGTTGAAACAGGAACTTATGTGTTTAAGGTAACGGATAAATTAGGCTGCTTTACTTCAACAAACAGTTATGATATATGTGTGAGTCCCGAACATACAGTTGATGTTCCTTCTGCCTTCACACCAAATGAAGATGGGGTGAATGACATCATTTATGTTGATGGTTGGGGTATTGAAACCTTGAAAATGTTTAGAATCTTCAACAGATGGGGCGAAGTAGTATTTGAATCAAGCGACATTAAAATTGGTTGGAATGGACTATACAAAAGCTCTCCTCAACCAAATGATACTTATGTTTATCAGGTAGATGGCGTGTTCTACGGCGGTGAAGATTTTACCAAATCGGGAATCATCACCTTGATTAGATAAAAAATAAAAACCCTCCGGTAGAATTTCTTCACACCGGAGGGCCAAAACAGAATACTTCTTTTTTTCTTTTCCAAAACATATGCCAAGGATTGAATATCTTCGTAATGCGTTATGTTATTGAATACCATACTTTTTATAGCATTCTTGATTATAGTTCTCGACTTGTATTACCAAACAAAGTACAGGTTGGAGGTGCTCTTTGTGTCTTCTCTTGTTTTCATTGGTTTTATTAAATGGCAAGCTGTTCCAGTAATCGTATTTAATATTTTAATCTCCTTTTTATTTGCCAAGAAGATAGAAGAGGGAGATAAGAAACAGCTTTGGTTTGTAAGTGCTTTATTGTTGATTTTATTGCAATTGCTGGGCTTTAAAATGCTTGGAGGGAATATTTCTTTTTCTTTTCAATGGATAGCTTTGGCGCTTGGATTATCATTTTACGCTTTGCAAAATATCGCCTATTTGGTAGAGGTTAAACTTCAGAATGTTAAGCCAGAAACCAATATTTTGAAGTATGCTGTTTACACTTCTTTTTTCCCTAAAATCTTGTCGGGACCCATTGTTCTCTATCCTGATTTTAAGCAGCAAATAGATAAATTGCCCTCCTTCAAAAAGGAAAATTTAGCCGAAGGATTCAATCGTTTTTTATTAGGTGCTTTTAAAAAGATGGTGCTGGCCGATAGATTGGCGCCTTTGGTTTCTGGCGTTTTTGAAAGTAATGAACCCTTGCACGGATTTACAGTTTTGTTTGCTGGCTTTGTATTCACTCTTCAAGTGTTTTTTGATTTTTCTGCTTATATAGATATGGCAATAGGTATTGCCAAAATGTTTGGCTTTAGCTTACCCGAAAATTTCAATTCACCCTTTAAAGCCAAAACAATTGGTGATTTTTGGAAGCGTTGGAATATCACGCTCATGGAATGGTTGCAGCATTATATCTATTTGCCTTTGTCGTTTTTATTGCGTGAAAAGAAATTTTTGTCGGTGTTGATTCCCACAACCTTAACCTTGCTTTTTTCGGCTGTATGGCATGGTGTGGGTCTTACTTTTATGTTGTGGGCAAGCTGCCATATTTTTTACCTTCTTTTAGAATGGAAAGCCAACCAAAAACATAAGAAGTTGCCCTCATGGCTGGCCCACTTTCTTTGCTTATTGGGCGTTTCGTTTGCCAATATTTTCTTTCGTGCTCAGGATTTGGAAGTGCTTGGAAAGATGATGAGCGAAATATTTTCTTTCGGCACATTTATACCTAACAATTGGAATGCAGGCTTTGTAGCTGTTTTTGCTCGTGGAGGCGAACTTACAGAACTCTTTAATTTTCTCATTACTTGCTCATTTGTGTTGCTTTTCTTTGTTTTCGAAAAGCAAATTATTGCGCGGTCTAACGCCAAGGAAATGAATGTAAAATGGTTGTTTTTCATCGTTTCATTGATATTAATTTTTGCCGTTTTTTCTGGTGGCGAAGAATTTATTTACGCAAGATTTTAATGAAAAAGAAGGCCGCCATATTATCTCTTTTGTTGTTGTTTTTTGCTTTGCTCTTTAACAGCGTTTACCGTATTTTATTAGAACACAATGTGAACTTGAAAGCATCGTATATTCAGCGTCAAAGAATTGATGCCGAGGTTTTGTTTCATGGTCCGTGCGAACCTTTATTTACCATCAACCCCGCCTACTTAGAAAGCAAATGGAACAAGAAAGTTTACAATTTAAGCTTAGATCACTCTGATTTTGCCGACAATTATTTGCATCTGTATTTGTATTTAAAAAACAACACGGTACCCGAATATCTGTTTTTGTATGTTACGCCCGAATCTTTCGATTTGCATTACAACACTTTTCATACCTATCGCTTTATTCCCTTTATGAACGATAGTTTAGTGGAGGCTACTGTGAATGATTGCGATAGTAATTATGCGGAATGGTCGAATTTGCCTTTACTCAAGTACACCTATTTCGGCAACCGTTTAAACTTATTGGCACTGCAAGGATTTAAGCATCTAGTAAGTGGAAGAGACAGCGCCTATTTTGTTAATGGGTATGAAGAGCATAAACAAAATCCCCTCACTTTTATGGATGGAGAAATTCCCAACGATTCTTTGTTGTGGGGCAACTTGCCGTCTGCCAATAAATATCCTTTGGGTGTGAGTTTTACTTGGAATGAAAATAGGGCTAAATATTTTGCAAAAGTTTTAGATTTGGCCACTTCAAAAGGGATAAAGACGATACTCTATGAGTCGCCATCTTACTTAGCAGTGGTGGAGACGCAGCCCGATCGCCTCGATTTTTTATTGAAAACTAGAAAAAT
>Ga0102831_1000216_pt1 | contig 27881 bp, 33 predicted proteins | sample ColrivemetaGS747_FD_84508 | JGI IMG/M metagenome (GOLD analysis project Ga0102831, IMG submission 84508) | Estuarine microbial communities from the Columbia River estuary - Freshwater metaG S.747 | ecosystem: Environmental > Aquatic > Marine > Intertidal zone > Estuary | place: USA: Columbia...
CTAGTTCCAGATGTTCCATTTTCTCCAGAAGTTCCATCTAATCCATTTATACCGCTAGTTCCAGAAGTTCCATTTTCTCCAGATGTTCCATCTAATCCATTTATACCACTAGTTCCAGAAGTTCCATTTTCTCCAGATGTTCCATCTAATCCATTTATACCACTAGTTCCAGATGTACCATTCTCTCCAGATGTTCCACTAGTTCCAGATGTTCCATTTTCTCCAGAAGTTCCATCTAATCCATTTATACCGCTAGTTCCAGAAGTTCCATCTAATCCATTTATACCACTAGTTCCAGATGTCCCATTCTCACCAGATGTTCCATTCTCACCAGATGTTCCATCTAATCCGTTTATTCCAGATGTTCCATCTAATCCATTTATACCACTAGTTCCATTGGATCCAGTAGCACCCAATTGAGTGTACATAATTTGCTGTGCTGTTAATATAATAGATGGAGTTGCTGGTCTATCTGGATTAGATAATATGTCTGTATGATTCAATGAAATTGATGTATCATCAGACTGCCAATATATTTCTATGTAATCGTTTGAATTGACAGTTTGTATAAAATTCCAACTAGCAACTGTATTTGCTTGACCAGCTACATTGAATAGAGTATTTGAATTTGATATATAATTTCCATTTTTTGAAAACCAAATATCAACTTCTCCAGCATTTGCACTAGTCTTACTAAAAACAGTCGAGAATTGTATATTATACGTTCCTGGATTATTAAATTTTATTTTAGAATTATCTATTATAGATATCCCATTAGATTCATATGTTGAATCATATGTCCATGCTCGAGGTGTACTAGCAGTCAAATTTAACTGATCAGTCATATCATAGAAAGATCCATAATAACCTAAGGCACCCCCTGCTCCATTTTGACCAGATGTACCAGATGAACCATTTTGACCAGATGTACCAGAAGAACCACTAATGCCACTAGATCCCGCTGGGGAAAGAATAGCAATCAATATTTGTTTATTATTTGAAAAATTAGTTGTTCCTGTCCCACCAGAGCTTATAAGAGAAACCGGTACCATCCAATAATTGTTTGTATTTGTAATTAATGTCGGGTTAGACGATATTGACCACTTTTGATAATTATTACTATTTAACTCATCTTGAATTATTAGTGTTTGACCTATTGATAATAACGATAGAAAGACATCTATATCCAAAGAATCACTTGTTATATGAGAAATATTTATTTGACTAGAAATCGATTGTGATAAATTATTCCATATAATATTACCTATTCCTGGATCACCAGTTATTATGTTTGTATTTGTTTTATATTTATATAAAGTTGATGATTGACCTGAAACTCCTGAACTACCGGATGTACCATTAACACCATTTTGTCCTGACGAACCAGAAGTTCCATTTTCTCCAGAAGTTCCATCTAATCCATTTATACCGCTAGTTCCAGAAGTTCCATTTTCTCCAGATGTTCCACTAGTTCCAGAAGTTCCATTTTCTCCAGATGTTCCACTAGTTCCAGAAGTTCCATTTTCTCCAGATGTTCCACTAGTTCCAGAAGTTCCATTTTCTCCAGATACCCCACTAGTTCCAGATGTACCATTTATACCAGATGTTCCTGATGTGCCATTTTCTCCAGATGTACCATTTATTCCGGATGTACCATTTAACCCACTAGTTCCAGAAGTACCAGATAGACCAATTAACATTCTTTCCCAGTGAGTTGTATCTAAATCTGGTGAAGTCCAAGGTGAGGTCCCGCTTAAATTTGAAATACAAAGATACGCATCTCCATTATAAGTAACAAAATCATAATAGAAATACATCATCATAGAGTCCCATTCACCTTGAAAAATCATTGATGTTCCAGAAGGACCGGTTGGTCCTTGTGGTCCAATTGATGATGTACCAGGTCCCAAATTTAATAGGTTTCCAAATCCATCATAATACAAATCAGGTGTTCCATGTACCACTTGAACTAATCTTCCATATGTTGAAGATACAGTAGCACCAGTAAAATCATAACTCATAAGATTATATATTAAGTATCATGACCCCAAACACCATTTATTTAATATATAGTTTAAAATATAATAAAATATGCCCTTAATTTATTCAACATTATTAAATAAAGATTTGGATTGGAGTGAATTAGAATATTCAATTGGTAAAAAATATTTAAAATGGGAAGAATTAGATCTTAAATGGGAGAATATTGATTTAACATGGGATGAAATTTTTATTTTATTAGAAGTAATTCAAAGAAGAAGAGGTGGCGGTGGATATAGAGGTGAATATGAAAAGAATAATCCATGGAGACAAGTAAGAGAAGATATAGGATCTGAAAAAACTGAAAAATTGGTTAAAATATATTGTAAAGTAAATGGAATTAATTACGAAATGATTAAAGAAAAAAAAGAAGATATTAAAATTACTATAAACGAATTTGATAGATTTTTAAATAATGCAATTAATGTTAAAATTGATTTTTAAAAAAATATATATAAAATATGGAAAAAGATATATTTAAATTTGAAGATTTTCTAACTGGTGATAAAATGGAAAATCTAAAGAAAATGAAGTCTGATCTCTTAAAAGAGGGATTGTTCAATGAAAATGAATTGGAATATAGTTTTGATGATGAACATGTAGATCAAAATTTTAATCCATATAATACTGAAATAGATTTCGATAGTGCAGAAAACACTGGAATTAAAGAATCAGAAACTATAGAAGAGTTTGAAACTTATGAAGAAGAATCTACCGAAGATGATTCTTATGTTCTATACAAAGATAAAGCTGAAGAATTTGTTTGCGATATCGCAATAGAAGGTGTTAGTCAAAAAGATACAGAAGTTAGATTGATTGTTGAATCTTCTGATTGGACTTTAATGTTCAAAGGTGAAATAAATAATGGTAAGTGTATTATACCATTAAGAAAACTAGCAATTTTAAATGAAGGCCAAAGAGGTAATATCAAATTAGAAGTTAATGCTGATGGTAATTTATTTACTCCATGGGAGGATGAATTTATTGTAAAAGTTTCTAAGAAAGTTACTGTTAATATAAATGAAAGTAAAAAAGAATCTGGTGTTCGTGTAAATGTTAAAAAGAAAAAGAGACTTTAAAAGTCTCTTTTTTATTAAATAGTATATTCTAATTGTTGATGAATCCAACCTTTGGATTTTAATACATCAATTACCATTTTTCCAGTTATTGATTTTGTACACTCAAACTGCCTTTCAGTTCCTTTATGATCAGGACACCAATTCCAATCTCCTGGATCAAATTTGTGTCTATTAAAACATCCATTACAAACGCTATTGTTAAATATTCTAATGACGTTATCTCCTTCAAATTCAGATATTGGTGTACTAAAACCAGATATTAACACTGTAGGTATATCTAATGTCCAAGACAACCAACTTAAACCAGATCCAATTCCCATAAAGAATTCACAAGATAACATTACATCTATTAAATTTTCTAATGAACCTTCTTCTAATTTTTTAGCACCCTCTGGATGATAATTACCCATATATCCATTCCCTTCTTTTGATAGAATTAAAACTTCATATCCTAATCCATTTAAATAGTCAGTAACTTCTTGCCAACCAGTTGGGTTATTCCAATATTTAGTTTGTGCAGTTGAATGAATTGCAATACCAACTCTCTTTTTCTTTTCTATGCTATTTTTGTTAAGTTTCGCCTTAACATATTTAAAATCCAATCCAAGTATATCAGAAGCCGCCTTACCTAGTTGAATTTTTTTAAAATCTATTGGATTTCTATTTTGTGAGAATTCACCATCTTCACCATAGAACCAACCAATTAAATACATCGCATAAATATTATTCACTGCTGTTCCTGGATTTACAAATTCAATTTCTGGATAATTATCAACAAATAGATGATTCATAAATGTTGAGCAAATCATTTGACAATTCCATTTTTTTCTAAATTCTTCAACATATGGAAACCATGCTAATGTATCTCCTAAAGATTTTGATTCAAGTGAAACATAAACTCTCTTACCTGTTGGATTACATGTTTCATCATATATTAAATTATTGTTTTCAAAAACTCGACATCTCCATTGGTGAAAATATTTTTTATTTAATTTAGTCCACATGTTTGAATTTAGTGTTGTTCTATATTCACACTCACCAGATTCATTAATAAATTCTACAGTAAACTCTCTATCACCATCAGCCTTTATTTCAATTACTGGACCATCTATATAATGATTTACTACTTGAACATCTTTATAATTATTATTTAAAACTTTTTCAGATTTTTCTAAATTATCATAAAAATCTAATATTTTTTCATCAAAGTTGTCTCTGTAATTATTTAATATGAAGTTATTAATATCATTAGCAACACTTATTTCTTTAACACAGTGAAATCCAACAACATCACTTTTGTCATATGGTACAAATGATTGTGAATAGTGTCCAAATCCATAGTGATTCATATCTATCAAACAAACTCCGTTATCTGACGGTAAATAATTACTATTTGTAAAATTATAAAAGAATTTAACATCATCTAAGTTCAGAACGTTTATAAAAAACCAAAATGATTTAGGTTTAACTCCTAATTTCCACATTAGACAATTTAATATTAATTCATCATGCATAAATTCCTCTTTTCTAATAGAATTTATTTTATCTGATTGACAATATCTATTCCATTCTTCAAAAAGAGATCTGTGATTTTGATTAAATATTACAATATTTGTAATACATTGTGGATATTTCTGTTGTGGTAGTTCCATAGCCTCTGATAAAAGTGGACCTGGTATATAAATACCATTCGCTATTGTATAATTCCAAGCACCTTTTTGAAAAATAGGTCCATCTTCAATATCACCTAAATAATCAAATACACTATCAACATTTTCTTTGACTTGTATATCAGCATCTAAAAATACAACACCCCTATAACCCATATTCAAAACTTCCAAAAATACAATTGGTTTTAAGAATTGCATAAATTGATTATCATTCATATCCCCATTTATGTCCAATCTTTTATTTGTTAAATTATAATAATCTAAATTAGAATCATAATTTATAGAGTAGTGATATATTTTTTCTTCTGAATATCTATCCAATCCTATTATAAGCTGTTCAACAAGAGGTTGAAACTTTTCATTTGAAAATAAAACATAACATTTTGATTTATCGTTTATTTTCTTTTTATAGATCAAACTATGATTTGAGTATATTTTTAAATCAAATACTTCATTTTTAGTTTCACCATAAAAACTGTTAATTTGAAATCCTAATATTTTTACCTCATTAGGTTTAAAATCTTCAACATGATTTACTACATTTAAGTAAAAAATGTCAGTTAATGTTATCAAACAATTTTCATAATAATTATCGGTTAAATTCTCAATTCTTATTGAATCTTCGATAATTTCAACTTTAAAATTTCTATTTCCAAGCATATATAAGTCCTCCTTTATTTTCTATTGGATATCCTTCGTCCATAAATTTAAATTTAAAATCATTTATAGTTAATTTTTTAATTATATCCAATACTTGATATTCATTATTATTGTGATATTCGATTAAAAAGTTATTCACCTTTATTAGATTTTCATCTAATATCGTCTTAAATAATTCATATTCTGCACCCTCTATATCAATTTTCATCAAATCTATAAAATCTTCATCGATATAATTCTCTATCAAATTATTAGGTGTTATACATTCAACGACATTTCTATTTCTATTTTGGTCTTTATTATTAGCATCGATAAGATTTATACTTGAAGTCATAGAACAATCATCATCTTCATAAAAATCTATTTCACCATCATGATTATATATCGCCTTATGTATTATTTTATTTTTTGAATTTTTTTCAAAATTTTTATTTAAATGTTCAATCATTCTACTATCAGCATCAATCATATATGTTTTTATACCTCTTTCCATAAAGAAAATACTAGATATGCCGTAATTTGCACCTAAATCAACAAAATTTCTAATATTTCCAAAATCTAATTCAGAATATATTCCATAGAAGTCATTTAAATATCCAAATAGAAAATCTACATTTTCTTTTCTATAACTTAGAAACTTTTTAGAAAATTCATGTTTATGATTAAAGTCATCTATTAATATATTTTTTCTAACTTTATTACCGTTAATAATTGTCTCTAAATAATATCCGTTTTTATTATTTTGACCATTATTGAAAAATGGTGGTATAAACCAATATATGTATCCACTATTCAACTCAAAATTTGAATTATTATAAATACACAAATCTGTATAGTAATCATATACTTTTATATGGAATTCATTTATATCCGGATTTGTATTTTTTAAATAAAATTTACCATCTTCTTCGGAATACCAAAATTCAATATCATTATAATTATAATAAAGTATATCTATTTTATTTGACCCATAGAATTCATATTTATCATTAAATGAATAGATTTTATCTAAAACTCTATTCTGTCTAAATGAATGTTCCCAACAGTTTTCTAAAACTGTGTTTAGTGAAAACATTTCTTCAATAGTTCTGTAGAAAGTAATATTTTCTAAAAGAAAATCTACTTTAGAAAAGAATGAGTTAGTACAAATTATATTATCTCCCCAATTACAAGATACAAATTGATATCCTTCGACTCTCCAATCTATAAATCGATTAACATCATTTATTTCAATATCATATGTTACCTTATATGTCCATTCTATATTTTGATCTTTTAAATGTTTAATTGATAATTCCATTAAGTTGCTCTCCGCAACACCATGAGAATATTTTCTATTATCTACTATATTTTTTGATTGATAAATATAGAAGTCGCATAAGTTTTGCAATTCTACATCTATTGGTGAGTGACTAGCTAAAACTAAGTAATAATTTTCACGACCAATTATCTCAATATTCTTTTTTAACAAATTTAAACTTTCATTAGAAGTATGAAAGTATGTTATTATAAATCCTATTTTAGTATCTTTCTTCATTATAAACTTTATCTAAAATTGACCATCCACTTGCTTGTTTAGTTGGTGGATTTTCAAATATTCCTATTTTATACTGATTTAGTTTTTCAGCAAAGAGTAAATCAGTTACATTCCATTTTGAGTTTTTATACATATTATCGATAATTCCAAAACTCTTTTTAGGTATTAAATAAGCGTGAGCTCCATAAAATCTATCCACAGTCCAATAATTTGGATTTTTATCTATTATATGAACATTGTTGTGAAATCCAAATGAGAACATCATCAAATCTGTGTTTTTTAATATTTCACAAGCTTTATCAATCATTTCTACAAAGTTATCTGTCTCAACATCAATAACAGCATCACATTCAAAAATTAGTATATAATTCGGATTGTCTTCCAATCCTCTATAAAAAGCACCCTTATGAGCCAAATAACAACCATAATGACCTGGTGTTAATTTTCCTCCTGGTTCCATACTAATTTTATCTGGATATTCACAATTATTTGATGGTGGTAGATCAGTCCATCTTTTATTAACTAATGGTGTATATTTTATACCAAATTTTTCAAGCTTAGTTAATGATATCATAGATTCAACCTCTCTTTTAGAATCTATATCAGTAATCATATGATATGCTAAAATATCAGAGTTTTCTTTTTTAGTATTTAGATTAAGTTGACTTTTAATCAAATTAATATTATTATCAATACTATTTGTTAAATAACTAATATTTTTAAATTTAGTAAAGTCTCTACCATACGTCTGTAGATTATACATCAAAACTGGTAAATCATAAGAAGTTGCTTCTAATACTGATAGTGGTCTATTTTCCAATTTAGAAGTGAATAGAAATAAATCCATACATCTATAAAATTTATGTAGATCAGATCTTTCACCCCAAACTTTACAATTTTTCGGAACATTATCAATCAATGGTTTCCAATAATCTACAAAGTTATCAGCCATATTTCCAAAAAAGTGAAACATTACATTTTCATCACTCATTCTCTTAGCATATTCAAATATCTCTGATTGATTTTTATTGACATTAAATAACCCAACATTCATTACATGTTTCATATTAGGGTCTAAACCCAATTCAATTAAGTTTGAATTTCTAGAAATATTTTTATCGATATCAAATTCAATAACTTCTGATGAATTTGTTATTTCTCTATATTGTGTCCAATTTATATTAGATACAAACATTGTCTTATCTGATATAAATTTTTTATCATTTTTATTAAAGCCAGTTCCATGAGTAGTCTCGGTTATAAAATACCCCAATTCATTTTTAAGATCAATATAAACCTTATTTAAAAGAGATTTATCAATAAAAGTCTCTGGGAACTCTTCAAAATGAATTACTTTTGGTTTAACCCCTCTAATAATTGATAAGAACTCATCTTTATCTTCATTTAGAGTTATTAATTTATTTCCAAGTAAATCGCTTATTTCATTTCTTTGAACCACTAATCTACCACCAGTTATATTATCCCATTCTATCAAATAGACGTTCCATTTTTTCAAAAGAACTCTTATCTTTTTTAAAAGAAATTGAGGCAATCCCCCTGTAGATAAATGTGGTGTTATAATTAACATTTTATCCATAGTAGGATTTATATTTTTTATATATAAAATAGTTTAATAAACAAAAAAACAATTTATTATTATAATAATTATGAAAAATTTGAATACACTAAATGAGTTAGAAAGTGAAAAATTTTTAAATTCTATATTTAAAAATGAGATAACAGTATTTGAGGATATACAGGGTAGTAAAATATGGGTTAATTGGGATGGGAATCAATTTATTTTAAAATCAAAGTCTATTAATAGCGATCCAATTAATTTGATTGATCTTGCTATGCAAAATTATTATAATCCAGCTATAAATTATTTTAATTCTTTAGATGTAAGAGTTAAATCTTTATTAAATAGAAAATGGTGGTTTTGCTTTGAGTATTTTCCAGATAATCAACCTGCAAATATAGAATATGATAGAGTTCCTAAAAATAATTTAATATTAACGACTATTTTTAAGAATGGTAAGTATGATATGAATATTGAAGAGATTGACGAATATTCAAGATTGATGAATGTTGATATGATACCTGTCATATTTAAAGGAATTTTAAATGAAAAAATGAAAGAAGCAATAAAATATTTTTTAAATACTAGTGAAGAAGATTTAGAATATGTATTTGGAGATAAATCATTTTCTTTCTTTTTTTACAAAATATTAAATCCACTTTCAGAAAATTCATTTTTAATGAAAGAAGGTGAATTTCAAAATAATATAGAAAAATTAATAATTAGATCTGAAGAAAATAATGTTTCTTTCAATTTATTAAATCCACTTTATAAAAAATTAAGTGATTCAAATAAAACAGATTATGTTGAAATATATTCTTTACTTTTAATAAACTTCCTAAACTTTTGCCAGTCTATAAATTTAGATGAACTAAAATTATCTGGATATAAAAGGGATGAAGTTTATATAAGTTTAATATCAAAATTATATAACTTTTACTTAAATGAAGTAAAGGAAGATCTTATAAATTTTGACTTTTCAATTCCACAATTCTTTGATAAGGATAAATTTAAAATTAACAGAGAATTAATAAAAAATAAGATGACTAAATCTTATATAAACGAAAATTCTAAATTAGAATACATATTCAAAATAATACTTAGCTCATTCAATAAAAAAAGAAAAAAATCAATAGGATTATTTACTGATAATACAGTTAAACTATTTAACCTTTTTATTGATAAAATAAATGATACGATTGATGTTTATTTAAATAAAACTAAAGAGGTCGAATTAACTAGAGCTGGATTGCTTGATTTTGATGAATATATTGATTTTAAAGTTGATACGGACGCAGATGGTGAAATATATCCAGATATTTTGGGCGAATTAGAAAGAGGTAGTGATGATAAAAAGAAAAAAGGTAAAGATGGTAAAATGCCATTAAATGATGAATCTAAAATGTCAATGAAATAATGAAAGAAATTAAAATAGGGACCAAAAAAGTCAACGCTATTTGGACAAAAGAAATGCATGAAGACCTAATCAACTTCCAATTTAATCAAGAGGATTTCGAAAAAAATTTAATATCAACAATAACAGCAGCAAAAAGAAGAATTGCTATTAATAAAATATTCAAAAGTACGAACTAAAATCATCTAGTATAATATAATATTTATGAATTTAGAAGTAGTGAAAGTTAGAGAAAAAAGTTCTTTCTCATCAATTAGAACAAAATTAGAATCTAAAAAATTTAGTTTACAATTTTTACCTGAATCTCTTGAAGATTTTTCAAAAATAAAAAATTTTAATTTTAAAAATAAGAAATTAAAATCAGCATATATTATTGATATAATACACAATCTAATTTTAAAATATTATTTTAAAAAAGAAAATAAATTCAATATAATGTCCACTATATTAAAAGAAAAATATGGACATCTCTATAATTACTATATCGATTATTTAGTTCAAATAAATGTTATCGAAATGATATCAAATTACCAATCTGGTAGAAATGCAAGAGTTTATAAATTAAATAATAAGATTTTAAGTGAGAAAATAAACAGATATAAAAATTTCGATAATATTTTATTAAAAAAATATAAAAATGCGGTATCTCAAATAGAAGAAGAAGGTATAAAAAATAAACTAATCGACGATGATATTAAATCTAAATTAGTGAATGACCTTTTTTATATTGATATACAATTTGATAGATCGATATTCTATTTAGATAATCTAAAAGATAGAAGTAGTGATATTTATCATCGAAATAAATATTCAGTTGAGTGTATAAATGATAAACATATTTTTTATCATTTTGATAGTTATGGTAGATTACATAGCAACTTTACAATATTAAAATCGTTTATTCGAAAAAATTGTTTATTAATTGATGGATCAGAGACTTGCGAAATTGATATAAGTAATAGCCAACCTCTTTTCTTATCAAAATTAATAAAAGATAGTGAGAGCAAATGGGTTGATGAAAATGAAATCGAGTTGTTTAATTTCTTAGTTAGAAACGGTAAATATTACCAATACTTATTAGATAATTTAAATATTAAAGATAAAGGGGATGCCAAAGAATTAACATATAAAGTCCTTTTTGGAAAAAATTATAAAAATTGTAAATATAGTAAAATGTTTTCGACGTTGTTTCCAACAATATTAAATTTTATTAGATTGTATAAAAGAGAGAAATCAGATTATAAATCATTAGCATATACTTTACAGAGAATGGAATCTAATTTTGTCTTTAATAAACTTATTAGAAAAATAATGACCATTGATAGTGATATAAAAATTGTAACAGTACATGATAGTATAATCATAGACGTTCAATATAGAAATATAGTCACACAAATATTCAATAGTGAGTTAGATAATTATTTTAACTAAAATAGATTAAAATATTTAATATATAAATAAATATTTTAATATATAAATCATGACCGCTCTAGAAAATAAAAATTCATCATATTTGATAATTTCATCAAAGAGATTAAATGAGATAAGTTCAATATTATACGCCAAAGAATATAAAATTCTAATAATGAAGGAATATTATAATGGTGAGTTTGATGACGCTATATTAGCATGGGGTGGTGATAATGAGAGTTTAAGAAGAGATTCTATTTTTATTTTGAATCATTTACACGAAAATAGTGCTATCGTAAAATACAACGGTGAAGACGGTGCAAAAAGAGTCAATTTTAACGGAACTGAAACACCATTAGATCTAATACTTTTCAATACTGATTCAAATTATAAATCATATATACATGAAGGAGTATCTTTTTCATTTAAAGATTCTAAAAGATATTGGATTCCAAAAAATATGAATGACTTAAAAATTGGAATGGTTGTGGAATATTTAAATAACAATAAATGGCATCAAAAAATAGTACAAGATCCAACATCAGAATGGGAAAAACTTTATAAATTATTAATTAAATATGATAAATTAAGAGTATCAGCATAAAAAAAGACATCCAAATGATGTCTTTTTTTATTATGTTATATTAAACCAACAATATTGTCTACTCCAAGAGTAAGGAGTTTCTTTTAAGAAATATCTCCCATCATTTGGATATGTCATTAATATAATTCCACTTGAATCAGCTCTACCACCTCTACAAACAATAACTTTATCCGGATCGATTAGGGGTTCAATTATTAAACTTATACCTGAACTAGATAATGTCGATAAATCAACCTTATTAGCAATATTTTGACCAATTAAAACTCCTGTTCCTGGACCATTTTTACCTTCCATTGAGATAATATTTGATGCTGATATTATTTTACTAATAACTCTTCTAGAATTATATTGATAATTTTCCTCATCTGTTTTAGTAGTATCATTTGTTATTGTAAAATTCAATTGTGGCGCAGTTGATTGAGTAAATGTTTTACCAACTGATGTTAAATTATTAATACAATTAATAACATCTACATAAAGAGTATCATAATCTTGGAATTTTTGACCAGATACATTCATTGACATTACTTTTGGTGAAATAACATCGGACATACCACCACCAAATGGACTTAGTTGTTCTTCTAATGTAGAAGGTATAACACCTCTTTTATCCCATTCACTTTCATCTTCATCACCAAGTATAATATCAATAGCCAAATCACGATTATGAGATTTTATAGCTCTCATTCTTTCTTCATCCAATTCTGATACCATTTCAATATAAGCTACCTGAATATTTGGGAGTGATTGTTTATCTAATTCTTCCCTAAAAGAGACAATTGATTTTAATTTATCTTTAGAAGTTGTCATATAAATTCTTCATTCCTAATGTTTTATTTGAATTATTAATTAAATTAACCAATTCATTTTTATTTAATTTTTTATACTTTTGTAATAATTGTAAGTTTCTTTGATACCATTTTTGATCTGGTGCATCTCTATCATGATAGAGATGAAAACATCTACCTTTCTGTTCATGGCTAGATAGAAAGTTTTCCACTTTAATAGTTTGAAAGTCATCTTCTGCTCCCCATCCGATAAAGTCTTGGCACCAACCACCCACTCTCAAAATAGCCTCTTTCCTAAAGATAGTTATGCCACCACAAATATTTATTTTTTGATGATCTGTTTCTCCTCTACCTGGTCTATTAATTTTAAATATTGATTCCATTGGCAATCCACTTTCGTCTGGTTTTAAATCTACAACAGAACTATACGGACTAACCATTTCATATTCTGATGTTAATTTAATTGCATTAATAAAACTTTCTGGTTCCATAATTAAATCACAATCAGTAAATACAACAACTTCCGAATTTGCATTTTTTAAACCAACATTAAATCCCCAAGATCTATTAAATGGCATATTTGATTTTGTAAATATATGTTTTGCTGGAAAATTTAGATGACCTATTTTTGAATGTGTATCTTGTTCAACTATGATGACCTCGGCTCCTGAAAAACTATTTATCCATTCTAAAACTCTTTTAAGATTATTCCATCTTTGAATATTGTGTCTGTATAGTATAATACAAGTAAAATTATAATTCATATTTTATTGATTATTTTTCTTTTTTATAGATATTTTTATTAATTTTGTTTAATTATTAAATTAATTATTTATGAATGTTGTTGGTTGGCGAGAATTATTTCATTTCCCAGAACTTAAATTAGTTAATATACCAGGTAAAATAGATACTGGTGCATGGTCTAATGTACTCCATTGTGATGAAATAAATTTAGTAGATGGTAAACTAAATGTTAAAATTGGTAATAATAATTATGTATTCGATAAATACAAAACAATAGATGTTAAAAGCTCATTTGGTGAAGAACAATGTAGATGGAGTATTATAACACCGGTTTTATTAGGTAATAAAGAATATAAATTGCAAATATCTCTTAACAATAGAGAAAAAATGAAATATCCACTATTAATTGGGAGAAGATTTTTACAAAAATTTAAATATATAGTAGATGTAAATAAAGAATGTGTTAATATAAATGATCACTTTAAAAAAATATAATTACTTTACAGGAACACCAAATGATGTTTCTAATTCAGTTTCTAAAATTGTTAGATTTTTAGAACTTGAAGAGTGGAATTCTATTTTATTTTGTAGAGAAAATTCTACAATAAAACATCAAATGCCTAATAACTTTGAGTTTAAGAATTTAGAACATTTTAGAGAATTAGTTAGCAATCCCGGTAATCTATTTAGATGTAATTTAATTATATTAGACTTATGGGGATTTAATCTAATCGAAATTGATAGATTTAAATCTATAGTTGAAAATTTAGATATTAAAATAATAATTTTAGCAAAAGAGTTTAATTATAAAACTGGCGATGATGTTGGTGATTATCATGTAATTACTAAATATAATAATAATATAACACCTACATCATTATCATTCCCAATAAAATCAGAGACTATAATAACAGAAAGAATAAGTAATTGGACATCAACTTTAGATGATTTAAAGAAATCTTATATCAGAGATAAAAAGATAGATAAACTTTTTGAAGATGATGATGATGAATAATTTTTATTTAAAATGCTTCTAAATTAAATTTTTTCCTTATATTTGTAATATATTTTATACATAAAAATACGTAAAATGAGAATTACTAAAAAGTTTTTACAATTAACTAAGAAAACATATCCACATGGCACAGAGTCTGGATTAGTTAATAACTTACCCAATGGTTCAATTAAAGATGAGTGGGGAAATTTCTATGTCTTAATTGGTGAAAAACCAAATACCATGTTTACTTGCCATTTAGATACCGCAGACTCTAAACAGAAAAAAGTTAATCATGTTTTTGATGGCAACATGATTAAAACAGATGGGACATCTATTTTAGGAGCTGATGATAAAGCAGGTATGACTGTTATATCCTATATGATAGGCAAAGGAGTTCCCGGTCTTTACTACTTTTTCTTAGGTGAAGAAGTTGGGTGTGTTGGATCTAGAAAAGTAGCATCAACTTGGAAATTAAATCCCTTTTCAGAACATATAAATAAATGTGTTTCTTTTGATAGAAGAGGTACTGGTTCTGTTATTACTTATCAAATGTTTGGTAGATGTTGTTCTGAAACTTTTGCCAAAGAATTATCAAAAAGATTAAACGATACTGGTAATGGTTTGAAAATGGCTCCAGATAATACAGGTATCCTAACAGATTCTGCTAAATTTATGGATTTGATTCCAGAATGTACGAATATATCAGTAGGTTATTATAACGAACATACACATCACGAGTGTCAAGATATTGAATTTTTAAAGAAATTATGTAGATCTGTAATTTCAATAGATTGGGAAACTCTACCAATAGAAAGAAATCAAAATAGTTATGAAGATGATTGGGGATCACCAGGTGATGATGATGAATGGGACTTTTGGAATGGTTATGAATATGGGAGGCGCAGTAGTAAATCAAAAACAGAATATGTTTCTAGCGACACTAACTGGAATATTGATAATTATACTCACGTATCTTTGGATGGCGTAACTAAAAAAGTTTATTTACATAATGAACAGATTAAGTTAGAAAAAGATTTAATTTATGAGTGGTTATTTATAACTAATGATTGTTCCGACTTGGTAGATATTGCTTGGAATGGACATTCTCTTTATAGCCAGAGTTCATCAGGTAGATTAGAGTATGTTGGTAGTAGAAATGATCTAATGGATCACATAGATGAATTGAGAAGTGTTCCAAGAGAATACATATCAGAAACAATTAACTTAAAGAAAAAAGAAAGTGATTATGGATTTAACTTCTAAAAAATTTGAACACATACACTTTCCTCACATTTTATTTTTTGGATTAATACAAACATTGGAATTAAAAGATAGGATTTTAATCTATAAAGGTGGAGAAGATCATAATTTAATTGTGGGTAAAGAATATGTTATTGAAGAAAGAAATTATTCACCAAATAAAGAAACACCAAGAGTTGCTGTTTGGACTTGTAAAGATGAAAATAATAAAATAGTTATTATTGATAAAAATAACTTTGTAAATCTAATAGATTTTAGAAATAGTAGAATAGATAATATTATAAATTAAAGTAAAAACCACTCAATTTGAGTGGTTTTTTTTATCCTAAAATCATTCCTGGAGTTTTAAACTCTTTCTGACTTGTAATTTCCAACATTTGAGTTGATGTTAATTCTTTTGGGTTCCATCCTCTTTTTTTAGAATACTCAGTGATAAATTTCTCTCTTAGAAGATTAACTTCTTCTGTTGAGATTGTTTGATTTTTAATTAAATTATTATCCATAATTATTTTTTATTTTTATATATTAGATTTTAACCACTTACTATTATATATTAAAAAAAATTATTATATTTGTAGAAATAAAATATATATGAGTAATATCCATAAATTAAATCACACAGACGCTATTACTTTCATCACAGCTGGTAATGCCACTTTTACTTTCTTAAATACTGAAAGCGGTAATAGATTTACTTTTAATTTAAAAAAATCAAAAGATGGATCAATTTCATTCTTAAAAGTTTTAACTGGTTCTGATTGGACTTATGTAGGATTTATTGCTAATAAAAAATACATTCATAGTAATAAATCTAAGATATCTGAAAGTGATCAATCTGTTAAAGTTTTTAAGTATGTCTTTAATAAACTAATAAGTGGAACACTACAAGATTTTATTGAGATTTGGCATGAGGGTAAATGTGGTAAGTGTAATAGAAAATTAACTGTACCATCTTCTATTGTTAGTGGAATAGGACCTGATTGTGTTAAAAAAATATCAAAGTCCGAATTGAGAGATATCAAATTAAAAGTTTTAGGAATATGAGTTTGAGTTTAATATGGGCACTTTGTAATGTAATTTTAATATCATATACAATTTATTTTATTAAAAAAAATAATAAAAAAGATATATCATTCAATTATCTTTATAAAAGAGTTGGTACACAATGCTACAAATGTGATGCTGATTTAGATGATTTTTATGATCAAATGGATAAACTAGTAAAAGATAAAGAAGATTTTACTCTTTGTAAAAAATGTAATAGAGACGAAAAGTTATATTTATTGGAAAATGGTAAATTTAAATTCTTTTTTTATATTTTAGAAAGTAGATTTAATAAATCTCTCCTTTCTGATAAGTTTTATAAAAAGTTTTCTATATTTATGAGTTTATCGGTACTATTGACTCTATTAATACATTTTATTTTATATTATAATTTTAATATAGTATTTTTTCTTTGGATAAATTATTCTTCAGTTACTATAAATTTTTTAATAATATTATATCAAAGTTATCTAAGATATAAATAATATTTCTTATTTTTGTATCTATGTTTACAATTAAAGGTATATTAGAATTTGATCCAATCAATGTGACTAAAAAACATGATAATCAATCATCATGGAAAAAAGTTGCTATGGTTAGATTTGAAAATGATGATACTTGGGATTACTACTCCTGGTTTCTTAAAAAGAGATTCAATCTAAATCTTAATAAACCATTAAGAGGGACTCACCTTACCGTAATAAATGATATTGTTGATGATAATTTATATGAAATGGGTAGACAACTTTTTCATGGAAAAGAAATAACAATTCAATATAACCCATTAGATATACGTTCCAATAAGAAAGGACACTGGTGGTTAAAAGCTTATTCAGATGATGCTCATAATATAAGAACAGTTGTTGGATTAGATCCAAGTCCATATTTTGGCTTACACATAACCATTGGTTTAGCAACACACTTACAATTAGAACACTCTAGATATATAACAGAACAATGTATAAAATTTAATTTATGAAAAGTTACGAGGAAATTAAAAAAGAGGAATTAGAAGGAACTAGTAAATATACTGATAGGCAATTTAACTTATACTTTAAGTTTTTTAAAATATTAAGATTACTTTTTACAGAAGGTTTTTTATGGGCGGCTTCAATATTAATTTTTATTGGAATTTGGAGCATTTTTTACTGGCTTGGATTTTTTCAAATAGATTTAACAACTATTATCCTTTTTGTAGTTGGTCATTTTATCTATTGGGTTTTAAATGGTAAAAAATCAACCAAAGAATTAATAGATGATGTGGTTCCAGAACTAGAACTGATTTTAAAAGCACTCGGTGAAATAAAAGAAATTAGGAAAAATAGATGATTGTAATTTTTACTGATATTGATGGAGTATTAAATCCACATTGGAAAAAAAAGTGGAATAAAAAAGCTATTTCTAACTACAATAAACTATGTAAAGAGTTCGATCTCAAACCAGTAATAACTTCTACTTGGAGATTAAATCATACAAAAGAAGAATTACAAAATGTTTTTATCAATCAAGGAATTGATATAAAGATATTTGATTATACACCACATTTAGATCAACTGGATAGAGGATTAGAAATAAAGGAATGGTTACTTAATAATAAAGTAGATAACTATGTTGTTATTGATGATAGAGTATTTGATATAGAACCACATGTTAATAATGTGGTTAAATGTAGAAGTTGGATTGGACTTACTGAAGAAGAGTGTGACACAATAAGAAATATTTTGAATTATGATAGATGATTTTTTCGATAGTTTTAAAAAGCGTGAAAAAAAATGGGATCATAAAGTTCGAGTAGTTCATTTTAAGAAAGAACCATATGATATTTATATTGGACGTCTTCCAAATGGTGGTTTCAATAAATGGTCTTATCCAAAAGAATTAAGAGAGAAATTCCCTGATGGTACTCCACGTAAGGTCATTATTGATGCTTATGAGGAGTATTTACTTTCTAATGAAGATCTTATGAACTCTCTTTGTGAGTTGAAAGATAAGGTGTTAGGTTGTTGGTGTCGTCCTAAACGTACTTGTCATGGAGATATTTTAGTTAAATGGGTTAAAAAGAAATGTAATGAGTGATTTAGATTTATTAGAGTGTTGTCAGGCAGTGTTGAATTTCACTTGTGATAAAAATAAGTACGAACATTTGGGTCTAAGTAAAACGCTTGGTGAGATGGAACGAGTTCTTTCTAAAAACGATTTCAAATCATCTGTGTATGGAGATATGATCTGTTTTATGAGATGGCTTTCACACGAATATAATTTTGATAGTCCTGATATTTATGATGATTTACGTAGTTATTTTTCAGATGGTTCAAATTTCCGGAAGCACCAGCAAAAACTTTTCTGAAAGCCGTCATAAGAGAAATAGAACTAAAAGAATTGTTATGCCAGAAGGAGTAGAAATAAGAATAATGTCAGACTTTATCAATAAGAATTGTAGTGATAAAGTTTTTGAAAAATCTTTTCATGTATTAAAGGGTAATAACCCAGAAGAATTTAAATTATTAGATAATAACTTTAAATTAAAGGCAGATTTTAATGGTAAGGAATTATTATTATATGTATATCATGATGTTGCAGCTTTTTCCGAACCAATTAAGATTTCCGTCTTTATGGGAATGTCTGGAAATTGGAAGTGGGTTAGAACATATGAATGGAATTCTACTAAGTTTATCAGACTTAGATTTGACACAACCGATGGATGGTCATTAATACTTTATGGTCTTTATATGGGACCTAAATATAAAATTGGTGGATTTGCTACAAAAAGAGGACCGGATTCAATAAAGGATTTTGAAAATTTTAAATCAAATATTTTAAACAATTTAAATAAAAGGGTATTTGATAAACCAATCTGCGAAGCCATTTTAGATCAAAATTACTTTAACGGAATTGGTAACTATCTAAGATCTACAGCTTTATATTATCTAGATATAAATCCATTTGAAGAAGCAAGATCTTCTCTAAAAAATCATCCCGAAATAATAGAGATGTGTAGAGATGTTCAATTAAAATCATATGAATTCAACGGTGGTCAGTTAAAAGACTGGCGTTCGCCATTTGACACTGATTATGAAGCTTTCCGTGAATGGGTCTATTATCAAAAAGGAAACTCTTGTAAAGATGGTACTGGTAGAACTTTTTGGTATGATCCTAAGTGGCAAAACTTTTCACCTTATAATAAATAAAACATTTAATGTTTAATGATGATCTAAGTGTAGTAGTTGGGTGTGGAGGTAGCGGTAAAACCTTCACCTTATATTCTTTTTCAGAAATTTTAAACTTTGATAATAGAGTTGCTTGGATTTATTTTAATAAAAATTATGGATTGGGTGAGAACTTTAAAAAAGTTTCAAGTTACCAATTTAGAATTGATTCGTGGGGATTAGGAGAACTTCCAATTACACAATTATCAAATGATATTAAAACCATTGAAATTATTAAAGAATATATAGAAAGGGGAAAAATAGATTATTTGATTATTGATGATTTTGATATTATCAATATAAACTTACATAAAATAATTTTAGATATCGAAGTTAAGAAAATAATTTCTATTAGCTTTGATATTAATGGATATTATGATTCTAGAAAATATGATATACTCAATAAGTATAAACAAACTTTTTATAACTTAAATATACATGATCAAATGAAATCTAAAACAATAACAATTGATAATAAAATACTTCAGTTGGAAGACTATATAACATCTCTTAAAAGAGAAGCAAAATTAAATAATTTATTAGATGAATAAAGCAGATAAGTATTACATAGATAATCTTAATAAAATTTTATCAGAAGGTTCTTGGGATGAAAATCCTAGAGCGAAATGGAAAGATGGAACACCAGCTTATACAAAATTTATTACAGGTAGATTTGAAGAGTATGATCTATCTAAAGGTGAATTTCCAATAACAACATTAAGAAATACTGCAATCAAAACTGGTATTAAGGAAGTTCTTTGGATTTATCAAAGACAAACTAGTTCATTAGCAGTTGCTCGTGAAATGGGCGTTAATTGGTGGGAAGAATGGAATATTGGTGATGAAACAATCGGACAAAGATATGGAGCTACTATTAAGAGATATGACCTAATGAATGATATTTTATATGGATTAAAAAATGATCCTTTTGGTAGAAGACACATTATTAATATGTTCCAATATACAGATTTGAAAGAAACAAATGGATTATTTCCTTGTGCTTATGAAACTCTTTGGTCTGTTAGAAAAATTGATGGTGAGTATTATCTTGATATGACTTTGACTCAAAGATCGAATGATTACATCATGGCAAATTACATCAACAAGATACAATATGTCGCTCTTCAAATGATGGTGGCTTCTCATTGTGGATATAAAGTTGGTAAGTTTTTTCATTTGGTTCAAAACCTTCATATCTATGATAGACACTTTGATGCTGTTAAAGAAATATTAGATAGAGAAAGCTTGAATATAAACCCATCAATATCTTTAAAAGAAGATAAGAATTTCTACGACTATACTGTTGATGATTTTATTATATCAGATATAGATGGTATAGAAAAACTTTCACAAAAATTAGAAATTGCTATATGAAAATACTTATTTGTCAAGTTATAACACCGGATATTAAAGACTATTCTCAATATTCATTACCTACCAATTTAGAATATTCTATTAAATGGAATTATGATTACTTACTTTATACCGCAAAAAAAACAGAAATAAATTATCATCCAGCTTGGTTAAAAATCACATCTTTCTATGAAATAAAAGTTGATAAGTATGATTGGATTTGGATTTTAGATGCAGATGCAATTATAAACAATCATGAAATTAAATTAGAAGATATTATTGGTGATGAGAATAAACCTATCATAATATCGGCTAATGATGAGAATGGTGGTAGATATTTAAATAGTGGGTCTATTTTGATAAAAAGTTCCTATGTTAAAGAACTATTAAAAAAGTATGAAGATGCTATTGATAATAATTATAAATTTTTAACGGAAAGGTTTTGGGATCAAGAATTAATAAATGATTGGTTTGAACAAGATCCTATTCCATTTTCTGTTAGACCAATGATGGAATTAAATTCACATTGGAGATTAGAAAGACTTTCTAAAGAAGATTGTCAAAAATATGGTGTTGAAGAAAAAGAACCTTATAATCAAAAAATGAATTTAATTCACCACTTTATGTCATTACCACATCATATAAGATTGGATTGGATGAGAAATAGTTGGATTAATAGACAAGTTTCAAAACTAAAAAAAATAATAGATGAAAAAAATGGAAAATAAAAATGAACATATTATTGGATCCGGTGATTCAAACTCTCTTTATGACTTTGTTAGAGAACAACTTTTAGAAGTTGATACTCATGATTTAACTGATGATATTAACAATGAAGTTAATATAGAAATAACACCTGAAAAAGTATATTTTTGGACTAGAGTTTATTTAAAAGATGAAAATCCTAATATCGAAGTTGGTGATTGGGTTAAAATTGTTTGGACACCAACTGGTGAATTTTTAAGAACTCAGTTTATTACTTGGGGCAAAAAGGGATTGGATAAAGATTCTGATGGTGTTGTTGGGTGGAACTCTGAAGATGATAAGAGAGTTATTTGTCTTATGATTGATGAATCTGAAATTAATACAAATGATCAGATACCATTTATTAGAACACTTTTTAAATTGGGTAGATTTTATGAGAACAATTTAATTAAACGAGATGAATTACAATTCATTATTGAAAATAATAATATTTTACTCGAATATTATGATTGTGATTTTTAATCACTTTTAATTCCCATACTAAAAAAGGTATGGGTTTTTATTTTAAATATTATTTAAACCATGTATAATACTATACATATAAATCATGAAATATACAAAAAAATAATTAATAATAATGCTGATCGAAACTCAATATTTAACAAATACAAAAAAATTAGTATGTAGTTATGTAGATAAATCTGGTGAAATTAAAATGAAATATTATGATTGGGACAATCCAATGAAATATGTCAGTTGTGAAGATAATGATCCACTTAAGCATCCAACATTCAAATCTTGGGATGGTAAATCTGTTAAACAAGTTCAAGTTGAGAGACCTGACAGATATGCTATTTATGAATATCTAGACGCTCTTCCCGAAGAAGAGCAGGAAGAACTTTTTGAGTTCAATTTACCAAAAATATATTTTATAGATATTGAAACTGAAATTGTTGATGGTTTCCCCGAAGCTGCTGACGTTAAAGATGCTGCTGGTAACGTAATTAAAGAAGGTGCTGCTACACAAGTACTTTCAATATCGATTGTTTATGATGACAAAATCATACTTTTAGGTTTAAAAGATATGCCTGAAGATATGCAGGATAGGATTAGAGTTAATACAAATAATTATTTTAAAAAATTTGGATCAGATTATAAGTTTAAGTATTTTAAATATGATGATGAGTTTGATATGCTTTATGCTTTTTTCTATAAAATGATACCAAAGATGCCATTAATAACTGGATGGAACTTCCTTAACTATGACTGGTTATATTTAGTTAATAGATCTAGAAAAATATCTAAATGGATGAATGGTAAAGAATATAAGATAGATCCATCAGTTTCATCACCACTTAAAAGATTGAATAAAATGTGGGGTACTGATTATGAAGCTCCTGCTCACAGAATGATATTTGATTACATGCAATTGTATGAGATTTGTGATACATCTATTAAGGTTAAGGAGTCTTCATCTTTGGACTTTGTTTCACAAAAATTAGTTGGTGTTGATAAGATCAAATATACCGGATCATTACAAAAGTTATATGATGATGATTTTGAAACTTTTATGTATTATAACGCAGTCGATAGTGTTTTAGTTCAAAAAATACACGAAGCTAGAAATTATATTTCTATTGTTTATGCGATTTCATCATTATCTAGAATTAGAATTGTTGATGTTGTTTCTCAAATGAATAATGCTTTGGCATCTTTAGCTATCACTGAGGGGGTATTAAGAAATAGATTTAGAGAACAAGATAACATTGTATTATTTAAAGATGATACTAGAGATAATAGTGGAGAGTCAACTATTGCTGGTGGTTGGGTAAAAGATCCTGTCGTGGGAATGAATAGATATGTGTGTACGTATGATTTTGCCTCGTTGTATCCTACAACTCAGCTCCAATTCTTTATAGCCCCAGAAACATTTGTTGGTATTCAAAATCCAAACAGAAAGACGCATTGTGATAATGGTAGAGAGATAGATACTGAAAAACACGTTGTTTGTGTCAATGGTGTTGTTTTTGAGAAACGATTATCACCAACACTTAGAATGCTTGAAGATGTTTATGCTGATAGAAAGAAGAATAAAAAAATTATGATGCAGAAGAAAGAAGAATTAAAAGTTGTTATGGACCGTATTAAACAATTGGAATCTGAATTATAATTTTGTATATTTGAATTATGAAAAAAATAAATATTATTTTAATAACTATTATTACATTTATATGTATTTTATTAGTTCTTAATAAATTCTTAATAAGAAATGATAGAAATGTTAATATAAATTTAGTAGGATTAAATTTACATTCAGATAAAGATGTTTATAACACCAAAAAAACAATCGAGAAATTTTTTGGATTTAATTGTGTAATTAAAAAGGATATAAAAACAAAATATAGAGGAGATTTTAATCCTTTTCTTTTCAAAACAGAATTATTTTCCTATAATTGTCATGATTTACAAAATGAATTAGGTAACAATTCATTTTATTTATATAACTTTTTTAAAGATGTTAATATTTATATAACTACTGATGAGTTATATAATGATGATATGAGTGTTAATGGAATTACTTATGGTAATGAAATTTATATAAATACCGATAATTCAAATAAAGGAGTAGTTATACATGAGATTCTCCATAATTATGGAATGAAACATTGCTTTAGTTATAATTGTTTAATGAGTAATAATCCATCTAGAAAAACTTGGAATAATAAATTGGATAAACCTATTTTTTGTAAAAGTTGTAGAAGTAATTTGCCTGATTTTTTAAAGACTAAACTTTAACATATTTTATATCAAATCCTGGTAATTCTATTTCTATAACTCTTTTAGCCTTTTTAATATATTTTGAGTTATCATCATAGAAAATTGCACTTTTAAATCCAGACTCTTTTATAATTTCAACTATTTTATGACCTTTCCATTCGCCAGCATTTCTATGATTTAGGTGTGGGTACATATGTAATCCCCATTTTGGATTTGAAAATCCTAATTCTTTTAAAGTTTTTAAAATTTTATTTCTAATTATTTCTGGTCTAGCAGTTACTATACATTTATTTTCAACTGAATTATATAATCCTTTTAATTCTTTTGTTTCTTTTGGTAAGCTTTCATCAGTTAAAGAAAATTCATTTGGTGGTAGTAGATAAATTCTCAAACCTTTTCTAATCCAATACTTAGAATTAGTTGGTATAGAAATTTTGTTATCAGGATCTTCAATATATAATCTACGATCCATAAATTTAATATAACTTTTTTCTATATCAATTTCATTAATACATTTGTCTATTAATTCTTCTATATTTGTATTTTCTTTTATATAAGGTAAAGCAACTTCTTCAAACTCTGGTGTTTTAACTAGAGTATCATCAAAGTCAAAAATATAAAGAATATTATTCTCTTTAAATTCAAGAAATTTTTTAATCTTCATGGAATAATTCATCTATTATATTCTTAAAACTATATCCAAATTTTTCAATGCAAAGATTATGAATTTCATTGGAAAACTCATACCCTTCATTTATTAGTTTTTCAACATATTCTTCTACATCTTCAATTGTTGTGTAGATATTAAATTCATCGTAATCAAGTAAGTGCATGGTGGATTTTTTATTATTTTACCATATATATTAATAAAAAAACTAAAAAAACTGATTTTTAAACATTTTTGATAAAAAAAATATAAAAAATATAAAATTAATTCTAAATAATGTCTTTAAAAAATGATTTAGCTAAATATAAACCTAGAAAAGAGCAAAGAGAAGCTCTAGAATTTATAAAAACTGAGTGGGAAAAAAATCCTACAAACAAAACATTTCTTCTTAATTTACCAACCGGTGTTGGAAAAAGTTATTTAGCTATGATGATATCAAAACTCTGTAAAGATAAAATGGGTAAATTCACCAGAGTAGATGTTATAACAAATAGTAAAATTTTACAAGATCAATATTCTGGCACATTTGAATCTATAGCAGATTTAAAAGGTAAAGAGAATTATGAATGTGAATCATATTCATGCTCATGTGCTCAGGGTGCTGAGTTTAATAGATTAAATAAAACTTCTTGTGACGCTTGTCCATATTCAAATGCTCGTGAGAATTACATTAGTGGCGGTATATCATTAACAAATTTCTACCTTTATATTCTTTATGCTATTTATAATCAGAAATTAATGGAATCAAGAGGAGCTAGTGTTCTTATAGTTGATGAGTGTCATGAGTTAGAATCTGTTATATCTGATTTTATCTCAATTAAAATAACCGAGACTATAGTTAAGAGATTTAAATTTTCAAATGAAAAAGAAATTATAAAAAGATTGAAATCTGTTTCTACTATACAAACTTATGTAGATTTTCTTTCCTATTTAAATGGTGAAATTTTAGATACTATTGAGGGTATGGAAAAAGGTTTAGTTACTTCACCGAGAAGTGTTAAGTCTGATAAACGAGACCTAAAAATATCAAAAGTTTTAAATACAAAAAATTCAGATGTTAAAGTGATGAATTTAATAACAGATTTAAAACAATACCAATTAAAAGTAGAAGTTTTCTTAAAAGAGTATAAAGAAAATCCTAACAACTGGGTACTAGAATCTAATTGGAATGAAAAGACCAAACAGAAAGAATTATCATTGGAACCAATTTGGTCATTTGATTATTTAGATAAATATGTATTTAGTCATTATGATAAAGTATTTTTAATGTCTGGTACTATTTTAGATAAAAATTTATTTTGTCAGTTAAATGGATTGGACTCTGATAATTCTGTTTATTATTCAATATCATCACCATTCCCTTTAAAGAATAGACCTATTTTTTATATGCCACTTGGTAAAATGTCTTTTAAAACAAAAGAGGAAACATTTAAAACTTATATACCTTATATAAAAAAGATATTAGATAAATATAAAAATAAAAAAGGAGTTATACATACAAATTCATTTGAATTATCAAAATGGATAGAAGATGCTATAAAAGACCCAAGGCTTATTTTTCATGATTCATCAAATAAAGATGAGATGTTAAGAATGCACTTTGAGAGCGATGAACCAACAGTTATAGTTAGTCCTAGTATGGATACTGGTGTTAGTTTTGACGATGATAAGGCTAGATTTCAAATAATTGCAAAAGTACCTTATCCTAGTTTAGCATCTCAAAAGAATAAGATGAGACAAGTTAATAATCCTGATTGGTATTCATATAAGACTGTTTGTGGTTTAATACAAATGACTGGTAGACCTGTTAGATCAAATGTTGATTATGCTGATACTATAATCATAGATGGTGGTTTCGGTGATGTTATTAAACATTCTTCACAATATTTACCGGATTGGTTACAGGATGCAATTAAAAGAATAAATGTTAAAATAGAAGCATAAAAAAATCACCCAATTGGGTGATTTTTTTATTTATTTAATTCGATGATACACAAATTATTTCTTTTTAGCGTCTTTAGCCGCTTTTTTCATAGACTCTTCTTTATTATTGTCTTTATCTAAATCTAAGAAGTCAGGTTTAGCATCTTCTTCCTCATCATCTTCAGACTTTTTACCTTTTTTACCACCTTTTTTACCACCTTTTTTATCTAAACTATCTTTAACTTTCTTTTTTTCATTGAAAGATTTGAATGATTCAACAAATGATGTTTCATCTGTTTCAGGACTATCCAAACCACCTTCATCATCGTGTTCACAAGTATCACAATCCTTATCCGATGGATCGAATTCTCCTGAAAAATCATCTTCATCATCGTTTTTGAATTTAAAGTTTTTCATTTCATC
>Ga0102831_1000239_pt1 | contig 26565 bp, 43 predicted proteins | sample ColrivemetaGS747_FD_84508 | JGI IMG/M metagenome (GOLD analysis project Ga0102831, IMG submission 84508) | Estuarine microbial communities from the Columbia River estuary - Freshwater metaG S.747 | ecosystem: Environmental > Aquatic > Marine > Intertidal zone > Estuary | place: USA: Columbia...
ACAAATCTCTATATTGTAATGTTTATGATAGAATACTTGATAGTATTGGTGAACCAGAGACTATAGAGACCAAATATGATGAAAGATTAAGTAGGATATATTCAAACAAGATCATAAAAAGATATCCTGCATTTTCTGAATTTTTCGGAATGGAAGATTCAATAGAACAAATAGTTTCTTTCTTTAAACATGCGGCACAAGGTCTTGAAGAAAAGAAACAGATATTATATCTATTAGGACCTGTTGGTGGTGGTAAATCTTCACTTGCTGAAAGATTAAAACAATTAATAGATGGTACAACTATCTATGTACTAAAATATAAAGATGAAATTTCACCAGTTTTTGAAAGTCCATTAGGTCTTTTTTCATCAGTTAAAAATGATCTTAATGAAGAATATGGAATACCATCTAGATATGTTCCAAGTTGTCCATCACCATGGGCTACTAAGAGATTAGAGAAGGATAGTGGTGATCTTATGAACTTCAGTGTAGTTAAGATGGTTTGTTCAATAAACTCACAGGTTGCTATATCTAAAGTTGAACCAGGTGATGAGAACACAAGTGATATTAGTTCACTTGTAGGTAAAGTAGATATCAGAAAATTAGCAGAGTTTCCACAAAATGATGCAGATGCTTATAACTACTCTGGATCACTTTGTCGTTCTAACCAAGGTATGATGGAATTCGTTGAGATGTTTAAAGCTCCTATCAAAGTTCTTCACCCACTATTAACTGCTACTCAAGAAGGTAACTTTAATGGTACTGAAAATCTACCAGCTATCCCATTTCAAGGAATTATCTTAGCTCACTCAAATGAGTCTGAATGGGAAACTTTCTCAAATGATAAAAAAAATGAGGCTTTCTTAGACCGTGTTTACATTGTAAGAGTTCCTTATTGTTTAAGAGTTGATGAAGAAGTTTTAATTTATGATAAATTATTAAAACACTCTTCTCTTTCAGGAGCGCCTTGCGCACCACAAACATTAGATTTATTAGCTAAGTTTTGTGTAATGACAAGATTGAAAAATCCAGAAAACTCAAATTTATATTCTAAAATGAGAGTTTATAATGGAGAGTCTTTAAAAGAATCTGATCCAAAAGCTAAATCATTACAGGAGTATAAAGACTTTGCTGGTATTACAGAAGGTATGAATGGTATTTCTACACGTTTTGCTTTTAAAGTTCTTTCTAAAGTATTTAACCATGATACAGAAGAAGTTGCTGCTAACCCAGTACATCTTTTCTATGTTTTAGAAAATGAAATTGTTAAACTTCAATTACCTAAAGAAACAGAAGATTATTACTTAAATATCTTAAAATCTAAAATCAGTGCTAAATATGCTGAGTTTATTGGTGATGAAATTCAAAAAGCTTATGTTGATTCTTATAATGAATATGGACAAAACTTATTTGAAAGATATATCACTTATGCTGACCACTGGTGTCAAGATAATGATTTTAGAGATCCAGAAACAGGACAACAATTTGATAGAGCTGCTCTTAATGAAGAGTTAGAGAAAATTGAGAAACCTGCTGGTATTGCTAACCCTAAAGACTTCAGAAATGATGTTGTACAATTCTATTTAAGACATAGAGCTAAAAATGGAGAATCACCAACTTGGGATTCTTATGAGAAAATTAGAAACGTGATTGAAAAGAGAATCTTCTCTAAAACTGAAGATATTATCCCAGTTATTTCTTTCACTTCTAAAGCTTCTAAAGATGAAGAAAAGAAACATTCTGAATTTATCAATAGAATGATTGAAAGAGGTTATACTAAGAAACAAATTAAGTTATTAACAGACTGGTACTTACGTGTTAGAAAGAGCTCGTAGTGATAAGCCAAAATATGTTAGTCCGGGTGTTTATGTAAAAGAAGTAGAAATTTCCTATTACATACCACCTAAGAATTTAATTAGAATTAGAAAAATTAAAAAAATATTTAAATAGATGTCAGTAAATATAGTAGATAGAAGAAATAGTACTAAGGGAAAATCTTCTGAGAATAGACAAAGGCTACTTAAAAGAGTGGAGGGTCAGATTAAAAAGGCCCTTCCAGACATCGTTAAAAATACCAATGTTAAAGATCTAACATCATCAAAAGAAAAAGTTAATATACCAATTAAAGGTATTAATGAACCTCAATTCACTTATGATAAAGATACTGGTGATAAAAAACATGTTCATCCTGGAAATAAAGAATACACTGAAGGTGATTTAATTAAAAAACCTAAAGGTGGTGGTAAAGGGAGTGGTCAAGGAAAGGGATCAAATGATCCAGCAACCACAGAAGATGAATTCACAATATCTATTAGTAGAGAAGAGTTTTTAGATTATTTCTTTAGTGATTTAGAACTACCAGATTTAGTAAAAAAACATCTTAACTCTTTAGTTGATTTTAAACAAAAGAGAGCTGGTTACTCAAATTATGGAAATCCTAGTAGATTAAATATAACAAAATCCTATAAAAATTCAATGGCTAGAAGAATGGCATTGGGTATGTATTTTGATAAAAAAATCAAAGATATAGAGGATAAATTAAAGGGAAATTTAACTGATGATGAAAGAACTATTTTAGAAGCTGAGTTAGACAAACTCAAAAAAATGAAAATAGGTGTTTCATTTATGGAAGAAGTGGATCTTCAATATAATAACTTTGAACAAGTTGCTATACCAGTTACATCTGCAGTTATGTTTTGTGTTATGGACGTTTCAGGATCAATGGGTGAGAAAGAAAAAGATATTTCTAAAAGATTTTTCATGCTACTTTATATGTTCCTTACTAAACAATATGAGAGAATTGAACTAGTATTTATAAGACACCATACTTCTGCTAAAGAAGTTACTGAAGAAGAATTCTTTAACTCAAAAGAAAGTGGTGGTACTGTAGTAATTTCAGCTTTAGAATTGATGGCTAAAATTATAAGAGAACGATACTCAGAAAATTGGAATATTTATGCTGCTCAAGCCTCTGATGGTGATGTGTGGGATAGATCAGATGCTGAAGATTGTGCTAAAATATTAGATTTAGATATTTTAAATAAAGTTCAATATATGATATACATTGAAATTTGTAGAAATATAGAGGGTGATCTTTGGAATAACTATAAAGTGATTTCTAATAAAAGAAGAAACTTTGAAATAGGTAAAATTAACGAAGTAAGTGAAATCTGGAAAGTATTTCAAGATTTCTTTAAAAAGAAAACAGCATGATGACTAAAGAAGAATTAAAAAAATTATTTTCAAAACCAGATTGGACAGATGAAACCATTATTGAAGCTGATAAAGTTATTAGTAGAATAGCAGAAGAATATCTTGGTTTAAGTACATATCCAAATCAATTTGAAATTATAACATCCGAACAAATGTTAGATGCTTATTCATTAATTGGTTTACCAATTTCTTACAATCACTGGAAATTTGGTAAAGATTTTGTTATGAATAGTAATCAATATAAAAAGGGTAGAATGGGTCTAGCATACGAGCTTGTGATCAATTCTAATCCCTGTATTTCTTATAACATGGAAGATAATACAACTTGTCTAATGGTACTAGTATTAGCTCATGCCGCATATGGACACAACACATTCTTTAAGAATAACTATCTTTTCAAACAATGGACACAAGCGGATTCTATTGTTGATTATATGGTCTTTGCTAAAGAATTTGTTGCTAAGTGTGAAGAGAAATATGGATATGAAGAAGTTGAATTGGTTTTAGATGCTTGTCATGCCTTAATGAATTATGGTGTGGATAAGTATAAAAAACCTAGAAAATTGAGTCCTAGTGAAGAAGGAGAAAGACTTAAAAAGAAATTAGAAGATGATAGAATTCTTCTTAATGATCTTTGGAGAACTATTCCAAAAGATGAGAAAGAGAAATTAAAAGAAAAAAGATTTCCTGAGTCACCTGAAGAAAACATTCTTTACTTTATTGAGAAAAACTCTCCAAAGTTAAGAGGTTGGCAAAGAGAGATTGTTAGAATTGTTAGAAAAACTGCTCAATATTTTTATCCACAAGGTCAAACTAAAGTTATCAATGAAGGTTGTGCAACTTTCACACATTATGAAATTATTAATAAGATGTTTGATGAGGGATATTTAAGTGATGGTTTTATGCAGGAGTTTTATCATAACCACTCTAATGTAATTTTTCAACCAGGATTTGATTCTAAATTTTACTCTGGAATGAATCCTTACACATTAGGGTTTAATATGTTTCAAGACTTAAAAAGAATGTCTTTAAATCCAACAAAAGAAGATTTAGAGTGGTTTCCTAAGATTGCTGGAAAAGGTAATTGGGTTGAAAACTTTAATTATATTGTTGAGAATTTTAAAGATGAAACTTTTGTTCTTCAATACCTTTCACCAAAAGTTATTAGGGATATGAAGTTATTTGAAATTGATGATAAAATGGAAGCTAATTATTATGAAGTTAGTTCTATTCATAATGAGAACGGATATAAAAAGGTAAGAGAATCTTTATCACAATCTTACAACAGAAGTAGATATGTTCCTGATATTCAGGTTTATGATGTTGATGTGTTTGGTGATAGAACTTTAACATTGGAACACACACCTATAAATAAAAGAGGTTTAGATTCTGGTGAGGTTAAAAAGGTTTTACCATATGTAGAATATTTATGGGGATTTCCTGTAAGAATTGTTGAGAATGGCAAAGAATTAGCCACTACAAAAACAAAAACCAGTATTTAAATACTGGTTTTTTTATTTTAATATTTCATCTATTCTATCATTTCTCCAATCTGGTAAGGAATGGAAATCTGCTAAGTAAGCCTGAATTGTTTTATATCCAAATTTATTTGTATCATCAGGTATTTTAACCCAAACACATTTGGGATGTTCATGTTCAAATATTTCATAGGACTCACCTATTTGAAGTTCTTCTCTTTTAGAAGTATTATTTATACATATCCACATAACAATACAAATATAATAAAATAATTTAATCTTTTAGCAAATTTTTATTGCCTCAATTTTTTTAATTAATTGTTCCGCAGAATCAAATGAGAAACGCTTCATTCTGCCGGTGCCACTTACAAATTTTCCTATGATGCCGTCAGCCATAATTATGCCCGGTTTACATGCCCTCAAACAATCAACGCGATTTGGCTTTTCAGCATCTAAATTAATGAGGAATTTAATTCCCTCGGCTGATGTGTATTGCACCATCGTGTAATCATTATACGGATATGATCCGGTAAATCCTGATTGCAATAATTGGTCTTTTACTTGTGCTAATGTCAAATCTTTCATAACTCTTATTTTTATTAATTAAATTTAAATTTAAGTATTTTTGGGATCGGATCCTAATCTTTTAGGAACTTTTTTTAAACTTTTTTTACATGTCCTGATTGGATATATGAGCATCTAACCATTCTAAATTGCTTGCTAACTGCTCGTCAATAACCTCAAACAAATCAAATGCTTCTTCTGCTGTTAAATTGATATTAGTGTATTCAAATGCATCCAAATTATTTAACTTTTATTTTATAAGCAGCATCAACAGAAGCTCCTCTTAAATCATATTTAGATAAATCAACCTTTTTAATTTTGCCTATAGTTTGTATTTTACTCATTTTATTTTCAATTGGTTTTAATGATGAAAAAGCTATAGAACCCCCAACTTCGCATACTTTTGATTCCATTCTAGAAGCTGAGTTAACGGCATTTCCAAAGAAATCTCTTAGTTCTACTTTTTGAATATTATATGTTTTTTCATCCATATGTCCTTGGCAAACACCAACTCTTAAATTATAAGCTTTCTCTCCCAATATTAATTCTTTTGAGAATTTGATTGCATTGTATAAAGAATTATCTGATGGTTCAAAATAAACCATAAAAGCATCTCCAATAGTTTTAACGATCCATCCATTATTTTTTTGAGCTAAACTATCAACTAATTTATGATGATATTCTAATTGACCTGCCATTGTAATTGGATCATCTGACCACATTTTTGATGAACCAACAACATCAGTAAAAACCATTGCTGGCATTGGTCCTAAATTTTTTTGAAGTTCTGGTTTTTCTTTATATTCTTTTTGTGCTTGTGTTAAAATTCTTTCAGATCTTTTAGGATTATCATTTTGAACTTCATCAGCTTCATAAATTTTATATACCTTTAAATGTTTCATTATCTAATTTCTTTTTTATTAGAGCACATTTTTCATACTCTTCTTTTTCTTCGAGTTTTGGTAACATTTCTTTTAGTTCATCTAAGTCATTTAACTCCATACAAACCCAAAATTTAATATCATCTAAGTCGGAAAGGTCTTCTATGTAATGATCAATTATATCATTAACTTCATTACTGATTTCCGATTTTAGAAATATATCTTCCCATCTATCAACACAATTCTTTTTTAGATAATCTATTATATCACCTGATATTATTTCAATATGGACATTTTTATCCACATTAAAGTTTTCATTAAATTTTCTTAGGTATTTCATAAAGTATATATTAACTTTACATTCTCATTTTATAGATAACTATAAAACAATATTAAAACAAATTTATAAAAATCCAAATGGTTGGAATCTGTATTCTAAAGATTATTTTAATTCAACATATTTGAAAGAAAACTTTATCCAAAAATAGTTTAACTTTATTACAAATATTTAGTATATTTGTAGTATGAATAGAATAGGATACTGCTGTATAAATATATCTTTAAATGAAGGTAAGAAAAAGAAAGATTTTATTACCGTTAATAGAGGTATGACTAAGAAAACCTTTGAGACAAAAGGTTTAGAATATGTTACTGAGTTAGCACTCTTAAACATAGATGATATGTTTAAGATAATCAAATGGAATAAAGAAAATGACATTTTTGTTTATAGAATGTCTAGTGACATACTACCTTGTATAGGTTTCTATAAATTAGAAGATCTTCCAAAATTCGATTTAATATCAAAAAAATTAAAAGAAATAGGTGACTATGCAAAAAGTGTCCATATGAGATTATCATTTCACCCAACACACTTTTGTATACCAGCCAGTGAAAATCCAGTTGTTGTTAAAAACGCAATTGATGAATTAGATAAACACGCACAGATAATGGATTTAATGGGATTAGATCAAACTCATTACTACCCTATTAATATTCATGTCAATACTACTAAACCTACTAGAGAAGAAGCTGCTAAGAGATTTTGTGAGCAGTTTTGGAATTTAAGTGAGTCTTGTAGAAAGAGATTGGTAGTTGAAAATGACGATGGCCCTAATCAATATTCAACCAAAATGTTGTATGATTTAATTTATAAAGAAATTGGTGTTCCCATAACACATGACTTTCATCATCACAATTATGGTCCACAAGATCTTTCAGCGGAAGATGCTCTTAAATTAGCTCTATCAACATGGGGAGATATAACACCAATGACTCACATGAGTTCACCAAAAACATTAGAAGATACATCAGGTAAAAATACAGCACATGCAGATTATATTTATGAAGAGATTAAAACATATGGTCTCGAGTTTGACACGGAATTGGAATGTAAAATGAAAGATATGGCTCTATTAAGATATAGGTCACAATTTAATATATAGTTAATGTATAATAGAAATTGTCCATTATGTAATAAAGAAATTATTTATAAATTGAAATCAAACTTTCAGAGAGCTGAGAGAAAACAAACAATATGTAAAAATTGTTCACAACTAGTCCAAAAAAAATCTGAAAATTACTCTGAAAGGAATGAGAGAATATCAAAGGCTAGAAAAGAATATTTTAAAAATTTAGATAAAGAAGAACACCAAAAACAGATAGATAAAATTTCAGAAAGTATTAGAAATACATATGAGAATAAGTCAGGTGATTGGAAAGAGGAATGGAAAAAAACTTGTTCTAGAACAAGTAAGGAGAAATGGTCTGATCCCTCTTATAAAGAAAGAGTTTCTGAAAAAATTAAAAATAATAACTGGAGTAAAAGATCTGATATGGAAGATATTATACAAAAGTGTATTTTAACAAAAATTAAAAAATATGGAAAATCTAATGGATTAGGTAAGTGTAAACAGTTTGTCGTTGAAAATTTAATTTGTGATGGTACACATGAGAAGTTTTATATAGAATATTTAATATCGGAAGGTAAAAGCCTACCAGTTAATACAAAATCAATAAAGACTGAAGTTGGATATTATACACCAGACTTTGAATATGATGATTATTATGTTGATATAAAGTCATTATTTACATTAAAGGTTTTATTAGGGTTTTCTAGCTATAGTAAAAATAAAAAATCAAATCCTAAACAATTATTAAAAATTGAGTATATTAACAAAAATATTAAACCAATTAAAATAATATTAGTTGACATTATAGATAATAAAATATTAATAATGAGTGTTGATGATATTCTAAAATTAGAAGAAAGTGAAATTAATAAGAATATTTTTACAAAAGTTAAGGAAGATATTTAAGACATTGCCGTCATTAAATACAGAAGTCAGTTTGGAGTACTCAAAGGCTAAGTTTAAGGTTGGTGATGGGGTTACTATTATCTCTGATAGAGAAATATATAATGGTAAAGTAGGAGTTATTTTAGATATTATTGATGATTCCGTTAATAAAATTGAGATTTATCAAGTAGAAGTTAATGTTGATGGGGATAAATGGGGATATAATCACATTCAATACTTCGAAGAAAATGAGTTAGATTTATCTATACAAGAAAAAAGAGATAGAAGGTTAAAAGAATTAGGCATATAAAGAATATGAATAATTATTATCATTTTATCGATAGTTTTATATTCTTCGATGAAAAATGGATGTTTGTTGAAAATATTATGAAAAAATTATAAATATGAAAGAGAATACAATTAGAGAGAATATAAAACCAGGTTCACTAGTTTTAATTGTTTTAAAGAAGGATCAGAAGAGTGGAATACTAACAGAAGGCATTGTTAAAGATCTACTAACAAAAGTACCCAAACATCACAGAGGTATAAAAGTTAGATTAGAAGATGGTCAAGTTGGTAGAGTTCAAGAAATTTTAGATTAAATATGAAATTTGAAAAAGAATATATTAATTATCTAATCAATAATAAAAAATCAATTGATACTGAATTGCTAGATAAATATTTCTTAAATGAAATAGACTTTCAAACTCTTATTGAGAGTATTGATCTTACTGATATTCTATCTTACCAATCCTTTATTAAAAGCAAAAAGATAGATGATTTATTAAATTAATATATACATTATGTATGTATATAAAATTAAAAGATTAAACTCAGTAGTTGACGGAGATACTATTGATTGTGATATTGATTTAGGATTTGATATTTCAATAAATCAAAGAATTAGATTAGCTGGTATTGATACACCAGAATCCAAAACAAAAGATCTAAACGAAAAGAAATGGGGTTTAGAAGCAAAAGATTTCTTAAAAAAGAAACTATCTGAATGTAAAGGAAATTTAGTTATTAAAACTGAAAAAATGGACTCTACTGAAAAGTATGGTAGAATATTAGGTTGGCTATATGAAGATGGTAAAGAAATATCCTTCAACCAAATGATGATAGATGAAGGATATGCTTGGTCTTATTTAGGAGAGAAAAAGGTTAAAGATTTTTCTATTTTAGAATCTAAAAGAAAAAAATTAGGATAATTCTGGAAAGTTTTTTCTAACCACATCATTAATTCTAATTGCTTCACCATATTCATTAATTCTAACAAATACTAATTCACATTTTAGTGCTAATACTTCTTTTTCTGTATCAACAGAGTGTGTTCTTATTTCAGCATTTAAAGTTATTGAAGTATTGCCAATTTTTTTAATACCTACATAAGTTTTATAAATTTGATTTGGTTTAACCTCTGATATGAATTCAATATTCATAGTTTTAGTTACAATCCAAGGTGTATCACATACTTCTGCAGCAAATACAGCACAAACAGAATCTATTTCTGATACAAGGTCTCCACCAAACATTCTTCCGTGAATACCTACCTCTTTACCTTTGCAGAATTGACTATTTCTACATATCAATTCACCATTTCTTAAAAGTTGTCTATTAAAATCTCTTTGTTTCATAATCCCAAATCATTTAGTTTATCTTCTCTTATTTCCATTTTCAATTCATTAAACATCTCTACAACACTAGCCTCTATGCGATTTCATATCCCTAGCTCTTTAAGTCGTTCTTCTCTATCTCTTCTTAGTAGCTCATTATCAAAGGGTATCCAATTTTCATCAAAGTTATACTTATAGATTTTATTATTATCTGTCCAAATAACATAAGAAGAAAACTTAACTAAATTGCCGAGATAGTCTACTCCTGTAAAAGCTTCCTTGTGTAGACTTTTACCAAAGTCCTCTTTTTGAGTTTCTATATCCCTGATTATTTTTAATAAATCTTCAAAATCAATATCTCGCTCTATAATTTCTTCACCAGTAGTTGATATATAATCACCAGGCTTTAAAAACTTTACTTTAAGTATTTCTTCCATCATATCCATATTTCTACTATTTTTATTTTACTCTTCGATCTCTCTTACTTCATAATCCTAAATCATTTAATTTATCTTCTCTTATTTCCATTTTCAATTCATTAAACATCTCTACAACACTAGGTCCAAAGTCTCTCATATCAGTAATACTTACTTTATAGACATATTTCTTTCCTGTTGTTTTATGAACGAATTTGTATGTCGGTGCCATAGTCATATGATCAATAATCATTTCACTATCATAGTGATGACTCAACTTTTCTAACTCGGTGGATAAATCTCTCATAGCCAATCATATTTTACTATTTCTACACCTGCACTCTTTAAAAATTCTAAACCAGTTATATCTTTATAATCTTCAACATAAACTAATCTCTTTATTCCTGACTGAAGAATGAGTTTAGAACAATCGCGACATGGTGAATGTGTTTGATAAAGAGTTCCACCATCACAAGAATGACCGTGTCTAGCACACTTTAAAATAGCATTAGCTTCACCGTGAATAACATCCCATTTAGTTTCACCATTATCCATTTCACAAGCATTTTCTTGACCAGCAGCAGTTCCGTTATAACCATCAGATATAATCATACCACTTTTAACAATAAGAGCTCCTACTTGTTTTCTAGTACAATGAGATAGTTTAGCCCATTCACGAGCCATGTTTAAATAGGTTCTGTCGTATCTTTCTTGTTTATCCATATTTTATTTATTTTATGAATTCTACTCCATTTAGGAATTGTCTTTAAATTAAATCTATGTGAGTTAATTCTACCGCCAACTAATGGATAGATTGCTTTCATCTTATCCCAAAGATTATTATTTTTTAGTTCTTTTACTAAATTATTAATAGCATCTTCTACCAAGTCCATATTTTTGATATTTTTAAAATTCTTGATAATCTAATTTGTCTCATAGTTAATTCCTTAATAGCTTTTTTAAAGTATGGTGTCGGATATATTCTATTGTTCATCTCCCCAAATCTTTTTTATTTTAAAAATTCTATTTAAACTCCTATCTCTAAGTATATCTCTAATTGTATCAGATATTTGTTCTGATGTAATTATATAATTTGCAGCTCCAGATCTGCTGATCCTATTAATATAGTCAGCAGATGCTATCATTTTAGACATTAGATCTTTTTGTTTGGAACTACTTTGAGTCATTTTATTGATCTCTTTTTTTATCAATTTGTAAAAGTCCAACTTCTATTAAACTAACTCTACCAAAAATAGAAACTTCAACTTTAACTTTATCACCTTTAACTGATTCAATTTTACCATTGAAATTAGTAAAAGGTCCTTCTAAAATAGTAACTTCTTCTCCTGGTAAATATTTATTAACTTCTTCTGGTTTTTCAATTTTAGATTCTTCCCATTCACCAATCATTCTAGTTACTTCTAAATCTGAAAGTGGAACTACATCACCAGTTCTATTGGTTAAGAAACCACCAGCACCATTAACTCCTTTTAAGAAATATTTAACTTCACCAACTGCATTTGTTTGGATAAAAATATAACTTGGAAATTTAACTTTTTCTCTTTTAACTTTTTTACCATTTTTCAAATAAAAAGATACTTCTGTTGGTACAATAACTTGGCTAACTTTACCCATAAGGTCACCTACTTCTGATTGTTTTTGAATTCTTTCAGCAACTGACTTTTCTTTGTTGATTGCTGTTCTAACAACATACCAGTTTGTTTTTGCTTTTGTTTTTTCTAATGTAATCATAATTTAACTTTTTAGTTTTTAGATTTTTCTTTTTCTCTCTTTTTTAAATATTCTAGTTCTTCTTTTAAGAAGTCTGGATAATTTACAAGTAAATATTCTATATCTTCTTTTTTAATACCTAAATGTTTTATCAACATTTTAAATTCTTTATCAGATAGTTCTGATGTTACTTTTTCAGATTTAGACCAAAAGTCTTTTGGATAAGGCTCGTTAGCCATAAAATAATACCATGTATCCATAGCCATTATCTTATCTATGTTTTTTGAATTTAAAAGTTGTGATTTATCTGGATAAATTTTAGAAAAGTATCTATTTATTATAAAAAAATTCTTTTGTTTATCTTCATCTGTTATATCATTCCAATTTTCTCTCTTTTTGAAAATTGCATTAACAACATCTATTAATTCAGCCATTTAAAATTGTATTAAGTTTCCAATCTCTTATAACATCCGGTTTGTAAAAAGTTAAGAACTCATGTGGAAATATTTTCAAATAAATATCATCAGTTAATTTAGAAGTCATTTTATTTTTTTGAATAAACTCACCTCCTTCTTCTCTATAACTGGTTCCCATTTTTTCTTAGATTTTTCAATATCAAATGTTATCATAAACACTACTCATTTTACTTGTAATATCTTGTGGTAAGTTATTAACTCTTAAATCTATTAGTTGGAAATTACCCTTAATTCTTTCTACTATACTTTCTATTTTAGTTTTAGATAGTTTCTTTTTCTCACAAATTAAATCAGCAATATTCTCATAAAGATCTGGATCGTTTAAATTAACCTCACCAAACTCAGTAATATAAGTATCATAAATTGATTTAGCTCCTTTTGATCCAATTCCTCTTTTCTTACCCCCTTTAACTTGTGACCATACTGAATCAATATTATCTGAAACGTCTCCTGAGATTATTTTAATGATTAGTGATTCTGTTGAATTTATCTCATTAACTTCATATTTATCTATAAAATTGCTAATAAATGATATAAACTCAGTATTATCATTTAAATTAAAAATATCATTATTTGGTAATGAATTTACCTTATTTAAAAATAATTGATAATTTTGTGGTAAAAATAATTTTTGTTTGTTATACATTTCATTTGTCATAATATTAATATAAAGTGGATCTAAATTAAATTTAACCACTTGTTTAATATCATAGTCATTTGAAACTATAATTGTAGATCTCTCTTCTCTATTTGACTTTTCAACTAAAAAAGAAATCCAATCATCACCTTCGATGTGAGGAGCTTCTAATACTTTAATCGATTTTTTCATCTCTTCTTTAAATTCAACATAAGTATCATAAACAAATCCCCAATCTATATCGCTATCTTTTTTACGTGTTGATTTATATTCTGATATAATTTGTTTTCTCCAAGATTTCTCTTTTGAATCCGAAACTAAGTAGATGTTTGAAAATGGATACCATTTTCTGTAATTTTTTATTGTATTATCTAATGCTTGATAAAGTGCTCCAAATAATAAATTGTTTTTGTGTAGTGTGAAAGCTAATTTACTTAAAATATAATTCCCATCTATAATAATATCTAGTAACATAATATGTTATTATTTTTTGTATATTATATAGTTTTTTTTTCTATTTATGTTTAAACTTTTCCAAAACTAATTTCTATAAAATAAAAAAATAATTAAAAAAATGACAAACACAAACACAAACAACAACGGAAACTGGTATAACACACCAGCAAATTATTGGACTAACTTAAACTGGTCTAACACACCATTAAACTTTACAAATGGTTTAACAACTAATCCATTTTACACTAATCCATTAACTTCAGGATTAACTAACTTAGTTAACAACACACCTTACACTCCAAGTGTAAATGCTTACGAAAACACTGATAGTTATGTATTAGAATTTGCTGCTCCAGGTTATAACAAAGAATCTTTCGAAGTTTCTTATAACAATAACACGTTGACTGTTAGAGCTAATGTTGAAAGAAATGAAAGAACTAACTATTCTTATAGAGAGTTTAACTACAATTCTTTCACAAGAGAATTCCAATTACCTACAAATGCTAACACTACTGAGACTAGAGCTAAGTATGAGAACGGTATTCTTACAATTATGCTACCTAAAAATGATAACACTTCTAACACTAGAACTGTTAAAATTTCTTAATTAGTATAATAAGCCAGAAGAAGAGTTAGAGAAATCTAACTCTTTTTTTTGTTTATAAAATTAAACTAATTTGAATATCTCTCCATATTGTTAAATATTCTTCTCTAATATGCTCGGGATATTGATATACTTTTCCTTTATTTGGCCAATCATACCAACTTCTATCAACTTCTTTTTTAACTTCATCATATATTTTTTTAAGTTCTGTGAATTTATTTTCTTCCTTCACCCATTCAACTAAATTTCCAATATAATCAAAATTTAATTTATTAAAGCTTTCATTAAATTCATCTCTTATCCATGTGAAAAGATAGTGATGTATGACTTTTTCATGATATCTAAATATACCAGCTGGATTAGAAGAGTCTGGATATGCAAAATAAAATTTCTTACCCTCTTTTAGGAGTTTTTTAACTAATTTAATTACAATCTTTTTTATTCTAGCATCCAAGAAAATCCAAACTACATCATTTAGGTCTACATAACAAAGAGGTATCTTAATAATTTTTTTATAGTGAAGCATATCTCCACTAATTGACCAATTATCAGAATTGTCTAATATAAAATTATTTAAGTCCATATTCTTGTTTAATTTTTATGAGAATTCTCCTTTGAAATTCTCTTGTATTTGGTCTATCACCTGGTCTACCCCAAGATCTATATTTTCTATTATGTGATTTATTTGGTGAATATTTATCACCTTCTTTATAATATCTTTTTCTACCTTTATTGTAGTATATTGCTTCTTTAGCACCTATATAATCAGCTAAAACTGGATCATCTACCCTGTAACCATTAGCATCTTCATATAATCTATACCAGTAACTTCTGAGATTATACTTACATATTCTCCATAAAATGAATCTTTCTCTGATATGTCTGCGCCAAGCACGATCCCTCATAAGGGCAAATATACGTAAAATTATTGTAAAAGTTTAATATGTGTTAATTTTATTTTATATAATCTGATCATTAACAGTTGAAATTGGTGAAGCTATCCAGAAATAAAATTCTAAACTTTTTACTCATGATTTATATAAATAAAAGATTAAATGAAATAAAAGATTTATTTAATTAAAAAATGAAATATAAAATTATGAATCAATATTACACACATCAAAAGTATCTAATAGAAGTTCTAAATTCATTAGATTATACTAAAAAAGTAAAAATTTTAGAATTTGGATCAGGCGAAGGAAGTTCATCAATATTCAATGAATATGCCAAAAAAGAAAATGTTGAAATTCAATGTTTTGAACATGATTCATCTTGGATGAATGAAATGGAATCTAAATATTCTTTAAAAAATTATACATTTAATCAAGTTGATTGGGAAAACTTTGATTACACTGATTTAAAAAAACATAAATATGAATTGATATTTGTAGACCAAGGAGACTGGGATGCTAGAATAAATACGATTGATGAACTTAGAAATAATTCAAAATATATAATCTTACACGACTACTGTTATTATAATGGATTTAGAGGATATTCAATACCAGAATCCGACAAGGAATGGGCTTTATCTATAGATAAGAATTCATTCTTTTATGAAAAATATTCAAATGATTTTGAGTTAATATCAGAGCATAGTTTGTTCCCACCAACATTGATAATGAAAAATAAAAATTTATAAAAAAGTCCTCAACTAAGAGGACTTTTTTATTCTAATATTTTATTTATTTTTACATCTCACAAGTAAAAGCTACGCTATTATTATTCCATTCTAAATCTTTACAACTTGGATAAATCTTATTAAACTCATCATCAATTAAAATATACTCGTATGTATGTTGGAATATATATTTATTATAATGTGGAAGTGGCGCCATCTTATTTCAATAATTCTATTTTTCTTAAATCAGCATTTTTGCCAAACCAAATATCTAGAGAAGAATTAGAAGCTTCATCTTTTGTAATTTGAGTTAATCTTGGACTATTTATAATATCATCATATTCATCATCTTCTAAGGCAGCCAAACCTTTTTTATAACTTATTTCCCAATTTTTTAAATTAGCTTTAGCTTCCCATTCATTATACTCATTCTGTGTATAAAAAAACATTTTCTTAGCTTTTTTATCTTTTGGTATAGCAACAACTATTGGAGTTTCTACTTTATAAACCATTTTTCTATCAAACATATCTGGCCAATACTTATAGAAAAAGTTAATTAATAATCCAGATATAGAATTACCATCAACGTCAGCATCTGTATAAATTAAAACTCTACCATATCTTAATGTTTTAAGATCAATTTCGCTCCCTAATTTTAAACCTATAGCAGCCATTAAGTTAACAGCTTCTGTATTTTGAACTAGTTTTTGATTTGTTAATTCTGATACATTTATAAATTTACCTCTAAGTGAAAATGCTCCCATTGTTTCAGGTGTTCTATATTTTCTAAATGCTGATGATGCAGAATCACCTTCAAAGAGTGCTATAGAACATTTCCAACGGTCTTTACCTTTAGCATCAATTAACTTATCAACTTTAATCTTACTCAGTTTTTTATTTAACTCTCTTTGTAATTTATTATCTTCAGCATTTTTCTTTTGTTGAATCCAATCTAATATAGAGTTTACAATTTCTGATTTTAATATAGATTGTATTGTTTTAGATGCAATTTCATAAGTAGTTCCAAAATCTTTAACCTCTGTGATTAACTTCTCTTTTGTTTGAGATGAGAAGGAAGGATTGATAACTGTTGAATTTAAGAAAAGTGTCATATGGTTTTTCAATTCGCTTGGCTTAATATCTACTTTATGTTTTTTCATAAAGAATTCTCTTAATTGAGATACTATTTGGTTCATTATGTAATCAACGTGTGTACCACCATCATAAGTTTCAGTAGAATTAACAAAACTCACTTGTTGAAATCCATTTTCTGAAAGTGCAATACCAACTGACCAAGTTTTATCTTTTTTAGTTTCAAAGAAATACTCATCAACATATAATTTCATATAATCTTCAAATGTTAAGAAATTTAACAATTTACCATTAAAATGAAATTTAATACCTGGATTACAACCAGCTAAATCATATACACGTTTCTCCATCATTTTATAATGATCTTCATCTATTTCTTCAATTCCAAATTGTGCTAAATCTGGTTTATAAGTTATTTGTGTATGGTTTACTTTTGATTTTTTTATAATTGGTTGAGTTCTACTTCTCATATTATCAGAGAAAGTTTGTGTAAAATGATTTTTACCATCACAGGAAGAAACTATAAATTCTTTTGAGAATACATTAGTTAGCTTTGACCCTAAACCATTTAAACCTGCCACAGTTCTTTCATCTGTATCATCATAGTTTGATCCAGACATAAGATTTCCAAATATAACTTCTGGTACATATTGACCGTGTTCTTTGTGTATTTCTATCGGAATACCCCCATTATCTTTAACAGATATTGTGTTATTTTCTCTATCAATAGTAACATCTATTCTGTTTAGGGAATTATTTCTTTGGTGCTCATCGACACTGTTAGTAATAACCTCATCAAATATTTTGATAAAAGATGGTATTATAGTTACTTCTTTTTGTAACATTTTATCATCTTCTACTATCCATCTGGTGAATTTACCTGGCTTATTAGATCCCACATAAGTTCCAGGTCTCAACAGAATGTGACTTATTTGATCTAAAACTTTATATTTATCTTCTATTTTCTTTGCCATTCAAAAAAGTATTTTTTTTGTATATAGCATTTTTTTTACTTTGTTTATTTATTTCAAATTTCTTATTATATTGACTAATCTTGATTTACCACCATCATCTATTTTATAATCCATTATGAATTGGTTAAAATCTTTTATAATACCTTCAGGTAAACCATCTAAAGTCATATCTAAATTATCTGATTGTGATAACTTTATAGGGAAAGTTATTTTAAGACCCCAAAACTTATCACTCATACCATCGTTTCTTACACTACATCCTATATTAGTTAAGTGTTTTATAACTTGATTAATAGCCTTATCAAGATCTTCTGTCATTTGAACAGATTCAAATTCATTGCTAGCATTAGCATATTGATAATCAACTTGTAATCTAACATCGCTATACTCACTATTTCTAATTTTAATTAGATCTTTTTGAGCATCTTTTAAATCTTGTTTTAGATCATCAAAGTCATCTTTATCCATACCCATATAATCCCACCATTCTTTTTGATGTATATCAAATCCTGTTATGTGATTACCACCATGAAAAATATAAACTTCATAAATAGGAACAACATCGTGTCCTAATATATCATTTACTTCATTCATAACATCATCAACATCGTAGACAATAGGGTTTTCTTTGATTATTAAATCCATAACCATATTACCGAATTTGAATTGTTCTTCAACAATTCCTTCTTTTATTAAGTTGTATTTCTTTAAGTATTTCATATTTATTCTTCTTTTAGAGGTATTTTTGGATCAATATCATAATTATCATTAAGATATTTCTTTAATTCATTCTCAATATAATGATCTGGAACTGGTTTATCATCTGGTTCAGAATCCATTTTCTCAACTAAGTTTTTAGTAAAAGCATCAATTGTTTCTTGTTTAATTGCATCAATTAATCTATCAGTAACAACAAAAGCTCTTGAGAAACGATCTTTAAGATTTACCTCACCTTCTGGAAACTTCATATAATAGAAAACCATAGTTTTTAAGAAATCAACATATTTTGAATCAGAATCAAGATTGTTAAAAAGTGGTTTAATTAACTTATTAAATGTTCTAGATGTTCCTAATATCAATCCAACTATTGCTACAATCGGAAAGAAAGGTGCTAATAAAACTGGTAATCCTCTTGGAATTGCTTGTAAAAATCCCTTTTTAAAATCAGTTTTCATTTTAGCATCTTTAGCATCTTTAAAGATTGCTCTTAAAATTCCAAATGTAAATTCCTCACCATGTTCCATCATATATTCGTGTAGTTTACCTTGTTTAGAAAGCACTACTTGTGTTTGTAATTCATCTTCATTAATAAACTTAATAAGTTCATCTGGTTTACCACCTTTTTGAAATTCATCAAATTCTCTCCAAAACTTTTTATTATTAATTAGATATTCCGAATATCCCAAATTAATTAACTTTTGGACTGCTTTTAATTTATTAAGTTCTTTTAAAGAAATTACTAATTCTTGAATTCTTAACATATTCTCATCTGAATGTGATAGTTTTCTTAATTCATCTTTTAGATATTCATCTTTTTTGAATATACTCTCATTAATAAATTCTGTATAATTTTTAACTCTTTTCATAATTCTATATATAAAAAAAATTAAACAAAAAAATATATTTGATATATATACTCGTATGATTGAAAAAACAATTACAGAATTTTTATCAGTTGACTATAAAGAGTTCGCAATTTATACTATTGAGAATAGAGCTATTCCATCAGTAGTGGATTCTTTTAAACCAAGCCATAGAAAGATAATTCATGTTTGTAATAATATATGGAAAACATGCACCGAAAAACCACTTAAAGTTTTTCAATTATCAGGTAAGGTAGCTTCTGATGCTTTCTATCATCATGGTGGTGCTAGTTTAGATAGTGCTATTATCACAATGGCTCAAAAATTTAAAAATAATGCACCATTATTAGATGAAGTTGGTCAATTTGGATCATTAAGATCACCACAAGCGGGTGCCCCTCGTTATATTGGAACTAAATTAAATACAAACTTTAAATTACTTTATAAAGATTTTGATTTATTAGAGTATAAAGAAGAAGAAGGTGAATCAATCGAACCTAAATACTTTTTACCAATTATACCTACAATTTTAATAAATGGATCTTCTGGTATATCAGTTGGTTTCTCTACAAACATTTTAAATAGAGATGTTAAATCTATTACAGATGCTTGTATAAAAATTCTTGGTGATAAGAAAATCAGTGAAATAAAACCATCTCTTAATGGATTTACAGGAGATTTTATTCAAGATAGTGATAATCACAAAAGATGGATAATTAGAGGTAGATTTCAAAGAGTTAACACATCAACCGTTAAGATTACAGAATTACCACCATCTATGACTTATGAAAAGTATGAAGAAATATTAGATAAACTAGTTGATAACAAAGATATTGTTTCTTATGATGATAATTGTAAAGATAATATTGATTATACTATTAAGTTTACTAGAGCTGATTTAGAAAAATTAGACGATGAAAAGTTAATTAAGTTATTGAAGTTAGAAGAAGCTTCTACTGAAATATTTTCAACACTTGATGAGTTTGGTAAACTAAAAATATTTGAAAATTCATCAGATATTATTGAATACTTTGTTAATTTCCGCCTAACTTATTATCATAAGAGAAAAGCTTTCATGTTGAATAAAATGCAACATGAATTAAAAATATTGAGTAATAGAGGTCGTTTTATTAAAGCGATTCTTGATGAGAAGTTAAAAGTTAATGGTGTGTCAAAGGCGGTTATTGTTGAAGGTATTGAAGAAATGGGATTGGAGAAAATAGATGACTCATATGACTACCTTTTGAGAATGCCAATCTATTCCTTAACAAAAGAATTATTTGAGAAATTGAAAGAAGATTTCACTGAGAAAAAAATGGAGATTAAAAAGTTAGAAGAAACAGATCCAAAGGATATGTACCTTGATGACTTAAATGAATTGAAAAAGAAGTTTAAATAGTTTTAAAAATATAAAAATAATTCAGTTTCAATTTTAACTCCTTCTTTTGAAATTGAATCAGGTATTTGTGTAGTTTTTCGATAAGGAGTGTTTGTTATAGTTTTAACGATATTTAAGTAATCTAAGTGTTCAATTACTAATGTCTTAAAATTTTCAACATCTGAATTGAATTTTCTTAAAACATAATCTTGGTTTAACTCATTGTCTTTACTTCCTAGTGTACTTGATGTAAATTGTTGAGTTTCTAAACTTATTCTAATCCTTATTACGGAATCTTCTATGGCTTCTACCTCATACCCCTTATCTTCAAGTATATAAAAAATAGATTTTATATCTTCTATGATATCTTTTACTCGGTGATAGTCTTCAAATAGTTTTATTCTCTTCATATATTGTATATATTAAATATTATTAGTATATTTGTTAAAATATTTATAAAATGGAAAGAAGAGGACGGAGAAAATCTTTAAGAGATTATGCACCACAAGGAACTAAACCTTGTGAAAGTAAATGTGAACGTGAACCAGTAATGACACCAAATGGACCAGTTGTAGTTTGCCACGGTTGTATGAGGATTGTTATAGATAATAGAGAGAAATTATGAAAGTAACTACTCTATTATTTATAATTAATTTATTAGTTTTTTTAGCAGAAATTTTTCTGATGAATGTTGATGTTATAAATTTTCTTTCACTAAATTCTAATAACATTCAAATTCATCAATTTATAACTTATCAGTTTTTACACAATAGTGGACCACATCTATTCAATAATCTAGTTGGATTACTTATGTTTGGTGAACATATTGAGAATTATTTAGGTAAGAGAAAATTTATAATTACTTATTTATTTTGTGGTGTTATAGGATCTATATTTCAATTAATTAGTGGATTTGATACAATATTAATGGGTGCATCAGGTGCAATTTTTGGCTTAATGGGATTTTATTTAATGATTAGAAAAAAAATAAAAGATTCAAATAAAAAATTACACATCTTATTAACTATTTTATCTGTATGTTTTATTGTTACAGAATTATATAATGTTATTTTAGGACCAAAAACTAATATAGGTCACTGGACTCATATTGGTGGATTTATTACTGGTATTTTAATGTATCTTTATTATGAAAAAAGAAATAGAATGGAAGTATAATGTAATTAAATCAAGTCTTAGAGATATTAAAACATCTATCATATTTGGTAATTATGATATGAAAATTGATCCCTTTACTGATAGAGGTGGTGGTTTATTCCGGAGAAAGAAAGGTAAAATGATACAATCCCTAATTGATTTAGGTGCGGTTTTAACTGGGTCAACAGCATTGGGACTTTATAAAGTAAATGGTATGAGCTTATCAAGAAGAGTTAGTAATGACTTTGACTTTGTTTTAACAAAAGACCATTTTATTAAGTTTTGTGGTATCTGGAATTTACACAATGTAAAATCTGGGAGTGATAATGTTGTTACTATTAATATAAATACTGGTAAGTATAGAGGAACTGATTCATATGGGTATGATATGGGTCATTGGTTTGGTTGTAACTTTGATGTTATCGGAACAGATGATGAAATTCATTGGACTCAAAATGATGATATTAAGGTAATGAATTTAGATTCTATTATTGGATATAAATATAATTTAGTATCTGATTTTCTCTATTCTAATGGATTTGAAAAGAGTAATAAACACCTAGATGATTTATGGACAATTGTAACTAGACTTTCAAATAATGGAATATAAAGCTGATGTAATTTCATGGAAACAACTTTCCCATAAGAAAATTGTTGTTAAGTATATTGTACCTATTGTTGTTAAAGATAGTAATGATAAGGGATTTATAATTGATAATTTAGAATTAAATATTAGGTATATAATTGAAGATGATGGTTTTTATTATTTAAGAGATTATAATCCAATCTGGAATTTAAAACATAAAATATCATCAAAGTGGGCCACTAAAATGAAAACAATCTTTACTTTTATAGAAAGAATTAAAATTAAACCAGAATTTTTAGATGAAACTGCTGGATTATATTTTAGTATTGATAATGATACTAAATATAAAAAAATATGGAGAGAAAAGCAATTAAGTTTGATTTTCCAATAATTTTTAAATATATTTGTACTATGAAAAAAGAGCAAATTGAAAATATGATTGATAAGAAAATTGAGAATAAATTTTCTACTGGATCAGTTCCTAGTCAAGTAGTTAGTGAATTAATTACTATGACTACTAATATTAATAAAGTCTTAATTAAAGAAAATATCACTTTAGAAGATTATAAAGATGTTGAGTGGGAAAGTATAGATAAGGTTCGTGTTAAGTATGCTATTCATTATATAAAACATTGTAATAAGAGAATTTTTGATATAGATTGGATTAAGAGTAAAAAAGGTATTCTAAGTATAAATTATTGGGAGATTTGGAGATTATTTAAGTTTAGAGAAAAAATGACTAGTTCTAGACCTAAGATTAATACTATTGAAGTTTTTAGAAAACAATTAGAGAAAGTTAAACCCTTAACAGCGGAATGTATTGAAAAGGCTCGTGAAAAAAAATGGACTGATGGGATGAATAAAAAAATAGGTCAAATTCATCTTAGATCTTTTTTATTTGATTCAAAAGGTTTTTATAAATTAATTGATTTCCCACTAGATGATATTGATAAGTATGAAGTTGATGAAGAATATTGCGAAAAAATAGGATATGCTTATATGTATATCCCATATTTAAGAAAGATCATCATGTAACATCATGATATATTATAACTTAATAATAAATTCTCGGAATTTTCTTATTCCTTCTTTAAGAGTTTCTATAAAGTTAAATTCTTTCATAAATTGAGAATATTCCTCTTTATATCCAGATTGAGTTTCATTTTTTGCATCATCTAAGTATTGCCAATTGAAACTCAATTTTTCTGGGGTTTTAAATCCAAAAAAACTTAAAACCTCTTTTTCTAGTTTAACACTTTCTTTTCCATTCCAGTTATGACCAACTGCAATAATACCTGCTTCTTTATCTTTTAGTAGATTACTTTCTCCTAATGAAGTCCATCTATTTTCTAACCAAGTCAATCTTTCTATTAATTGTGTATAAATAGCATTCATCTTACCCCAACGAATAGATCCAAAGAAAATGATAATATCAGCTTCATAAATAGCATTGGCAACTTTCCACATTTCGTCAGATGGATTATTTATGGATGCCCAACATCTAATTATTTTATGTGGATTTTTCTTATTATCTTTTAAAAGAGCATCTTTTAACCCACAGGTGTTACCACCGTGAGTTGATACATTTCCTTCACATGGAAATATTTTAAGTTTGGAAACGTTTATAATTTCAACAGATTTTAATTTCTGAGAAAGTTCTCTAGCTATAATAGTTGATTTGGGTAGTTCTTCTTGACCAGACCATCTATTTGAAGTTGTAAGAAAAAGAATTTTCTTATCAGTATTTTTTAAGTATTTATAAAGTTTATTTAACTTATCCATAAACTATATATAAAAAAACCATCTTTTAAAAGATGGTTTTTATTTAATTTAATCTAAAATCAGGACTTTTAGTTTCAGGTATAGCTGAAGGTGGAACTATATTTCTTTTAAATTTCCAGTGTAGTCCTTCCCAGTTTTGTATTTCTTTATTTAGATTATTTAATTCCATTTGAAATAATTCTAATTCTTCTTGTTTTACTTTTAATTCACTAAATCTTGAATTCCACTGATTTTCTATACTTTCAACAGATTTTTCTCTTTTACTTAATTCTTTTACTTTTAATTCTAAATCTTTTTCACCATCAGATAATTTTTTTAAATCAGTATTCATTTTATTTTGTAATTCAGCATATTTTAAATCAATTTCTTCTGCTGATTTAAGTGAATTTAAATTTAAATTTCTTTCTAATTCTCTTATATCTTGTAATTTATCTTCAATATCTAATTCTTTTTCTTTTAACTCTCTTGACTTTTCTTGAAGCTCTAATTCTTTTTTCTCTAAATTAGATAATTCAATCTTATTTTCTGATTCTTTTTTCTCTAATCTTTTTAATCTTAATTCAACTTCTTCCTCTCTATCTTTGATTAACTTTTCACGACTATCTAAAGATATTTTTAATCTTTGTAAACTTTGCTCTTCTTTAAACAACTCGGTTTCTTTTTCTTCTAATTCTTTTATTTTAGAATCATCAAGTTTTGGTGCAACTGTTTGACTAACTGTTGAAAGTACCATTTCTTCAATAAATGGAATCAATTTCTTTCCAAGTTGAGCAGGTTGTGGCATTTTATTAACTTTCATATAAGAAAGTAATTCCATTTTCCAATCGATGATTTCGAAATACTCAGGGTTATTATCTACAATATCCTTATCAATTGGAATAATATCGGTTTTAACTCGGTAATTATATTCTTCTAGAATAACTCCTTTTTTAAGTATAAAAATTTTCTTATCTGGTGATAGGAATTGAAAGTCGTTTAATAATTTGTGTTTAATTTTCATTTTAAAAATTTATATTTTTTTTATTTATTAAAAATACCCTTCTCTAATTAAACATTTTATTAAAAAAATCATAAAAAAAGATATGAGAAAGGGTATGAAATTGTTATGCGTAAAAGATTACGCAGGTTTTAAATCTGGTAAGAAATATGAGGTATCATATGTTGATAATGAGAAATCACATGTTATGGTTTCAATTGAAGGTAAACTATATCCAATTGATATAATTAATAAAAAATTTAAAATTGTATGAGAAAGTGGAATAAAAGGGCTTTTTATTTAGGTTTTGTGCCACTTTTTCAAATATTTATTATGCCTTTTATCATACCAGAGTGGTTAGGAAATAATAAAATATTCTGTTCCATAAATGTTATTATTTTTTTAATTTTTCTTTATGTTGCTAATCGAGCTGGTGAAAAACTCAATAATCCTTCTGTTGAGGATTTAAGAGATGAAAAAATAGACAGAATTTTAAAGTGAAGGTTTATTGTAAGAGAACGGTTTTTGATGATGATTCTAAAATTAAATGGGAAAAGGATAGTTGGTATTCTTTTGAGAAACCATTAGGTTCTACACTTGAGTCTGAATATTTATATGGTTATGTTGATGATAAACCAATTAGTATTAAAAACTTTAAAAGATTTTTTTGGACACAGGAAGAATTAAGAGAGATTAGAATTCAGGAAGTATTAAAATAATATATAAAAAATAAAAATAAAATAAGATATGAAAGATCAAAAATGGAAGTATAACCAAAAAGCAGAAGATGCTTGGCAGGTATTACGTATGCAAAGTGAATTTATAAAGGGATTTGATGAGTTATCGGAGTTAAAACCTTGTATATCAGTATTTGGATCAGCTAGAACTAAACCTGAAGATAAATATTATAAAGAAGCTGTTAAATTGTCTGAATTAATTACACAAAATGGTTATGGAGTTATAACTGGTGGTGGACCAGGTATTATGGAAGCTGGTAATTTAGGTGCTTATAATAAAGGTGATAAATCAATTGGTTTACAAATTGAATTACC
>Ga0102831_1000246_pt1 | contig 26104 bp, 26 predicted proteins | sample ColrivemetaGS747_FD_84508 | JGI IMG/M metagenome (GOLD analysis project Ga0102831, IMG submission 84508) | Estuarine microbial communities from the Columbia River estuary - Freshwater metaG S.747 | ecosystem: Environmental > Aquatic > Marine > Intertidal zone > Estuary | place: USA: Columbia...
AACAGGTGCTACACTTAAAAAAAAAGCATGCAGGTAACAAGGGTTTGGCAAAAGTGGGGTTGAAGTGCTAACTTAAACATTTGTGCTTTTAATCCCCCACCTTCGCCAAGCCCCAAACCGTTAGCAAACATTAAAAAGAAAAGATGAAAAAGAAATCAGTTTCAATAATAATCACAATACTAACCATAGGATTAACAAGCTATGGGCAAGTGCAAATAGGTAATGATATTGATGGAGAAAATCCAGGAGACCTTTCAGGTCATTCAGTAGCCATTTCGGCTAATGGAAACATAGTAGCTATTGGTGCTATTGAAAATAGTGACGGTGGAAGTAGGTCGGGTCATGTTAGGGTATATGAAAATGTAGACGGTACGTGGACACAAATAGGCGAAGATATTGCCGGAGAGGCCGTGGACGATCGATCAGGATGGTCATTGGCAATATCCGCTGATGGTGGTATAGTTGCCATTGGTTCTGATTTAAATAATTCATGGAGGGGTCAAGTGGAGGTGTATGAAAACATAGGAGGTACTTGGACACAAATAGGTGAAGATATTGAAGGCGAAAACTTTCAAGATATATCAGCAACAAGTATATCATTATCAAACGATGGGAGTATCATAGCCATTGGTGCACCACGTAGCGATGGTACTGCAAATAATTCTGGACATGTTAGAGTTTTTGAAAATTCGGGGGGATCATGGATACAAATAGGTCAGGATATTGATGGGGTACAGGAACAAGGTCGACTAGGTAATTCGGTAGCACTAAATGGTGAAGGGAACATTATAGTTATTGGTGCCTCTCAAAATGACGAGAATGGCACAAATACTGGCGAGGTTAAAATCTACGAAAACCAGGATGGTACTTGGACTCAACTGGGCGGAGACATCAATGGTGTAGTCGAATTTGAGGATTCGGGTTCTGAAGTTGCGTTATCAGAAGATGGAAATATAGTGGCTATTAGTTCACCGAGTAGCAATGCTAATGGACTGCATTCAGGTCATGTACGAATTTTTGAATACCTGGGGAGCGTCTGGATACAAATAGGTGAAGATATAATTGGGGAAGCAAGTGAAGATTATTTTGGTTGGTCTATGGCGCTGTCCGCAAGCGGAAATATTATAGCCATTGGCTCGCTATGGAATGATAACAATGAAAGTGACGCAGGTAATGTTAGAATTTTTCAAAATCTAAGTGGAGTTTGGACACAAATAGGTGAGAGTATTAACGGAGAGGCTGCTAATGATAATTCAGGTTATTCGGTAGATATTTCGGCTGATGGAAGTATCGTGGCTATTGGTGCCAAAGCTAATGATGGAAATGGTGACTTTTCAGGACATGTAAGAGTGTTTGATATATCAACAGTTCTGTCAATTCCCACAATTGATTTAGAAACCATAGTAAGTTTACATCCTAATCCATCAAAGGATGTCATAAAAATACATTTAGAGCAAGATCAGATGGAAAAAATAGAACTGTATAGTGTGACAGGTGGACTAATTTTCAGAACGGTTTTGAATTCTAATACTTTCATTTTAAATACAGCCAATTATCCATCTGGAACCTATCTATTGAAAGTTTTTAGCCAAAATACTGGCTTCGTATATACAAAGTTTATAAAGGAATAACGTTCGCTAACTGCAGCTACAAAAAATTGGCGGTTCAGTGGTTAAATGAAGCTTTGTGTTCAGTACCAAGTTCAGTGGTGGCAGACAGTTTAGTGCTTCGAAATCGCCAACTTCTTGTAGCTGCCGACCGTTATGCATAGTAAGAATGAAAAATAAATTGTATATAGTATTTGCCCTTTTTTTATGTTCAAAAGGATCGTTTAGTCAGGTCGATGAAGATAAATTTGGTACTTGGTACATGTATTTTTTTAATACTTCTTTGAAAGAAAGTTCCTGGGGATTTCAAGCTGATCTTCAATGTCGTAATTGGAATGCTTTGGGAGACCTTGAGCAATTACTTATTAGAGGCGGAGTAACTTATGAACCAAAAAAAGCAAAAATAAAGTTCACGCTAGGTTATGGAGACGTGACCACTGGCGCATATGGCCCTGAAAAATCTACAACTAGGGAAAGTCGCATCTATCAAGAGGCATTATTTCCGTTGAAAATTGGCGAGCGATTTTACATGAATCATCGCGCACGCTATGAGCAAAGATTTGTTCAAAATCAGAAATTTAGAACTCGATACCGTTACAATTTGTTTTTAAACATCGCGCTAACGAACAAGGAATTGGTAAAGAACACCTTATACTTAGCATTGTATAATGAAATATTTATAAATGGTCAACGCAATATCGGTAGTGGGAACACAGTAGAAATTTTTGATAGAAATAGACTGTATATTGCCTTAGGGTTTGTATTTATTGATCGCCTTAGATTGCAATTAGGGGTAATGAACCAAACGACTGATGGATGGAAAAAAAATCAGTTCCAAGTGAGTCTGCATCATCAGTTATAATGAATCTGCATAACAGTACCTATACTCCGTCGCAGTTTCATTTTCAGTGAATTCCATTATCTTTATTGATGCGGCGAGGGTATAGCCGCGGACCGTCAGCTTCCTTTCTATTCCTTTTCCAAATGGAAGAATCCCTGAAGTTCTTGTTCTCCATCATTGATGATCACGTGATAGAAATAAACGCCTTCAGTTAGATCTCTTGGATCCCAGTCATTCTGATACCCTTCTTCTTGAAAAACGGGATTTCCCCATCGGTTCAAGATCGAAACTCTATTATTTGGATAAAACTCAAGGTATCTGAAGGCAACAAGATCGTTAACACCATCGCCATTTGAAGTAATGATATTTGGCGCGAGCACTGTGGCAGGCGCAATAGTGACCATTTTACAAAGTGTATCAGGACAATTTGGGTAAGACGTAACGATCAAACAAACTTCATATTCTCCGGGGTTGTTTTCAATTATTTCAAACTGAGGTTGGCCTGACACTGTTGTTCCATCGATCGTCCATTCCCAGCTGATGATATCCCCTCCAGTGCCACTGGAGAATTGTATCGATTCAGAAACAATCGCAGGATTTGGATTCCATGAGTATAGGGCAGGCTGAACAGGGCTATTGTACACTGTGATTAATGTAGTATCCGACTGACAGTTGTTGAGGGATGAATAGGCAATGAACTGAGTTGAATCTGTCGTTCCGGATTGATTGCTCATTACCTGATAAATTCCACCAACTCCGTTTGTGCCATTCCCTTCCCAATATGCCAGCGCACCTGTTAAACATGCATCCAGAAGAATGGACGTTTCCTCACCTGAACAAAGATTAGTATTCCCATTGAACGAAACATGCGGAGCCGGTTTTATCGTGATCGTTTCACTTGGCATACCTGTAATTGTATTTCCGCATGCATCAGTGATAACAGCTGGCGGAACAACAAGTGAGGTGAAATTTGAGTCACAATAGATCGGACAATTTGGAATTGTAAGCGTAAACTGATGGTTGTTTGCTCCATTGCCACATCCTATACTTTGCCCTTGTGTTACTATTTCATCTGACCACGGATGAGAAAAGGTATATGGAGGTACACCGTTCATGGCGTAAGCCAATGCCGTTAGCTCACAAGTATTTGAACAAATACTGGTCTGAATTACGTTCCATTGACTTCCATATGATTCGACCGTCTTACCAACGATCACCGCTTTAAATGGCCACAAAGTAGTGGCTGCATCATATCTGATGTATGACGTATTGCAACCTGTTCCCGGACCGGTTCTTCCAAGCATCATTGTTAACCAGAACGAAGTATCTGAGCACGTTTCAGGGAAACAACAAGTTAGCGGATTCAATATGTTTACGCTGTCAAGATAAGCTGTTCCGGGAAAAGAAGAGTTAGCGCCTGTGACAATAAAACCTTGTGATGCCCCACAATTGGTGCTGTATTTCATTTCACCTTGTCCCATAGTAGCCGTTGTAAAAGGATCAGCATAAAAACTCCCCGTAACAAATAACCCAGTTACCATAACACCTCCAGGAATTGTAACTAAAATAGAGTCGCGGTTATATGCCGGCATAATACAGGAAGGCATATTCCCTCCTGTCCAATTGGATGTAGGACCGGTAACGATTGGATCAATAATTACCGGAAAAGCTCTTAAAGGATCTAAGATCCATGATTCATCCACCGTAATGGAAAGGGTGAGTCGATCTTCCACTTTCTTAACCTGATATTTCCCCTGGGTAAAAGCTCCATGAGCATCAATCACGATAGGTACCGAAAATCTAGCGAGCGTTTCTTGATCAAGGTCATTTATTATCAATTCTCCATTTTCAATTCGGTAGATCGAACCTTTCATCAATTCTATCTCTTCGGAAATTGAGAGTGCACCTTCAGTCCATTCATCAATTTCATAATGGTATTTTACAGCGTTTTCAAAAACATAGATCTTCTTTTTTACCTGACCATAGAAAAATTCAACGGAATTCTCTTCTGAAGAAAACACCGGATCTTCAGAAAATGAGCTATTTGATAATCCAATCATCCCAGTTCTAAATCCAAATGGAGAATTGCTGTTCGCCTTGAAAAACACTTCTCCTTGATTGGATACCAATAATTGATTCGGTTGATCTGCCGCCAACCACCCATTCGGGTTTTGTCTCAACTTTGGATCTATTTGTTGCCAGGAACCATTCTTGAGGTAATTAATCGGTCTTGATCCAACGATTGTAGCAATAGTCCCCTGATCTGATACCAATCTTGAAGAATAGGCATTGGAATATTGCTGCAAAAAACTCCAATTTTCATTTGATATTGAGTCTTTTCCAACATTTATCCTGTGTGCTCCGGGGATTTCAGTTTGAGAATAAATAGGAAAGCACCAAAAAATGATAAAACAAAGAAAAAGTTGAACACGTGAATTCATAGTCGCAGTATTACACAGCAACTTACAAAATTTTTTATTAAAAATACTTGATAATATGAAGGAATTACCTCCTCAAGATCCATTTACTTTTGAGGGTCGTACTTCGATAATCGTCCAGTTTTTCCGTAACCCCATGTTGGCTTAACTTCTTCAGTAACTTGAATGTTCCTTTGCCCTGTTTGTAGTCCATTTCGTCCGGGAAAATAGGGATGATCCCCAGGAAGTGCACCGTATTTCCATTCACCTCTACCGGCTTTAGTTCATCCGACAGCAGGATAGGATCTGTAAGGAAGAAATGATTCTGCAACATGGTATCCGACAACGATTGCATATCCTGACCACACGGCATGGTATGTCCGGGACCGAACCAGGTATCCTTTTCAATAACGAATTTTGTTAAACGCTGGATCCATGGATATACCCAGTTCATTCTGGGATTTTCAAGATCACTCCATTCCCAGTAGCTCGGTAAGCAGAAATACAATTCATTGAATTCTCTTCCGGCCATTTTTTCGGGCACCTTCATTTTAAAGTTCGAAAGTCCATTGGTCATCAACACAGACACCGGGCTTTTGGATTCGAGCTCCATTAACAGCAAAGGCATTTCACCTTCCTTCACGGGAAGTTCATGGATGCGGTGTTCGCCGAAGCGTTCACATAATGCTACTTTTAGGTCTGAACTCAATACGAATGATTTTGATTTTCGAAATTCCTGCTCTTATGAAGTTCAAAGCTATCTAAAAGATCGATACCACGCGACAGGAAATGTATAGAAACAAAAAAGCCCCAAACTGGGGCTTCTTTTTATCCGTTGTACGCTTCGCACTTTCCGTGCTTGCGTTTCTTTTTCGCTTTCTTTTTCTTCTTATCGACTTTCACGTAAGACGATTCGGATTTCATCATTAAAGGCGCTCCGAATGTAGTCAAACTCATCCCGGCGATCGATACAGCTACAAGTATGTTTTTCATAATAAGAAGATAAAATTTGTACCTCAGTATAGGGCAAAAAGTTGAAAAGGTTACAAAAAAGTTGAGTTATTTCTTTTTACTCCACTCCTCGATAGATGCTTTGTTCATGTTTACATAGGTCATATTCTCAGCCTTTTCAGCAGCAGCCATTGATTTTTTAGCTGTTTCAATCGCTGCTTTTTTGTCGCCCAATTCAGCTTCGATCAACGACTTCAAACGCAACATCCAATATGCATCTTCTCCTCTCAATTCAACCGCTTTAGTTGCCCAGATCAACGCCTGCTTCATGTCCTTTTTCTCTTTGTAGTAGAATTCTGCAGAAGCAAAGTAATCGTTTGCAGAAGGTCCGTTCATCATCTTCTGGATGTTCTGATCCATTTTAACGCTTGTCGGTACTTCAAAGGCCAGTTCAATCGCTGTTTTATCCCAAGCAAAACGAAGGTTAGCAGATTTTGTCGTTGTCTTATCGAAAGTGATGATAAATGTTTCAACCACATCATTCAATTTCACTACCGGCGCATTCAAGGTCAACGCTACTTTTGACTCTTCCCACTCATCCGGTGTGCCCCAGTTTGAATAGTCTGTATAGAAGTAAACCGTCCATGCACTTTCCGAAGGTTTCGTGAATATCGCATAGGTTCCTGCTTTCAGCGTGTCTTTCCCGAAGATCATCGCATCCGAACACGTGATCTTTGTGTTTTCGTTCGCACCGGTTCTCCAGATCTCATTGAACGGAACTACATCACCAAAAACAACACGGTCATTTTTAGATGGACGATAGTAGGATACTGACAGGTCTGTCAATCCAACTTTCTGTTCAACTTTTCCTTGTGGACTTGCCATTGGTCTTGGCAACTGCCCGAAACCTGTTAACGTGATCATTCCTGATACAAACAATGCTGCTAGTTTTTTCATTTTTCTGTTTTAATTGTTTTCAATTATTGGATTAATTCCTGGACGGATCTCCAAAACTCTTCTGTTGATGGAACACATCCGTTTTCGATCATTTTATGGATCTCAGTTTCTCTTTCCCACTGATATCCTTTTTCTGATCTAAAATATTTAATGCCTTCAAAAGTACCACTCAATGTCTTATGTATGTTCTCCGGTGTCGAAAAATCTGCAGTTGACATTTCATCTGTCTGAAATCCGATCAAACCGATGTGCTCCGTTCCCAGATAAAATACAAAAAGGCGATCAGCACTCCTGAATTCCAGCACCTTGATCTTTTCGCACACCTTCTGCAAGATCTGATCACTAAAGATCTCCACCAGCTCCAATGCTTTGTCGGGATATTCCTTATTCAGCTTTTCCCATTCTTCACCATGTACACCGTTAACAATCAAGAACTGAACTAGTTCATCTCCGAAATGATTTAATTCTTCATCCGTTAAGATCCTGTATTTCATTTCTTCAGGAATAAAGTTGCGATCGTATGATCGTTCTGGGTCGTAATTTTTATGTTCTCTTCGTTGCCATCCACCAGCGCTATTTGAACGCCTGCTTCTTCAACCAAACCGGCATCATCCGTAATTCCGTTGTGGTATGGAATATCGTACGCCTTCCTGACGAGTTCTGCACGAAAACATTGTGGCGTCTGCACAATACGATAATCGCTTCTTTTCACGGCAACAGAGCCCTGATCACTGATCATTCTGATGGATTCCTTCATTTCGATCACCGGTACCACTGCACCTGACGCGATAACCTCCTCTCGACATCGTTGAAGGGTTTCTTCGCTCACTAATGGTCGCACAGCATCATGAATAAAGATGTATTCTCCTGAACAATGCGTCAGAGCGTTCTTCACAGAATAATAACGCTCCTCTCCACCCGAAACAATTTTAACCGAGGTGCGGAACTGATGAACTGCTACCAGCTCATTCCAATACGAGATCCATTCTTCGGGCAGTGTAACGATGATCTCTGCCTCTGGATCAAAACGCACAAACGCAGCAATGGTATGCATGATCAACGGCGTGTCATTGATCTCCACAAACTGTTTTGGGATGGCAGCGCCAAAACGCTTTCCTATTCCTCCCGCAGTAATGATCACTGAAATTTGCATTGCATAAAGTTAGTTATTCCTTGTAAAGTTCAGGCCGTTAACCAAGGTATGCTGAGGATAATATATCGGAGGATCTTTGAGATTGACATCCATAGGAGTACTCTCCACCAGTGTACCCTGAAAAAACCCAATGCGACGGTCAAGGGATCACCTAAAAAAGGCGTCCATGATAACAATGCCAGCCATTCTCCATATTTGGCTATCCGTTGTTCAAAGGAATTCAGTTTCGATTCAGACAGCCCGATCCTCAACAGCCATTTCGGATTCCCCAGCCTTCCGATCCAATAATTGGTTGCCCCACCTAATATGTTTCCAAAAGAAGCCAGCCCAATACAAGCAAAGGGATCATATCCTGATGCGAGCATCAGAACGAGCATACCTTCACTGCTCAACGGCAGTATGGTTGCCGCAAGGAAACTTAATAAAAATAAGCCGGGATAACCGAAATCGAACCAGTTCATAACAAAAAAGGGCCGGTACACTACCGGCCCTTCAAAGGTAGTTAACCTAAAATTATTTCTTAATGAACTTCTTCGTAACAGTCGTTCCTTCAGTAACGATGTTCACATAGTAAACACCTGAAGCGAAATCAGCTTCGAAAGATACTGAATGATCACCTGCAGTTTGAGCACCTTCAAGAACTGTCTTCACAATTCTTCCTGATGCATCAAGAACAAGAACCTTCACGTTTTCGTTGTTCAACAAAGAGAAATCTACAGTTGTATTTCCGCTTGTTGGGTTAGGATATACTTCAGACAATGCAACTGTTCCGCTTTCCTCGTTGATTCCAACTGAAGGATCGAAGTTCAATTTCACCGCTGGAGCAACACCCCATCCTACGAAATAGTTTACTGCACTACTTGCGCCGAAAGGGCCGTAACATACTGTTGAGAAATCAGCATCACCAGCAGAAGAAGTCTTGATTGCCAATTTTTCTGTTGCTGTTTGAGATGTCATTAAAATTGCAAAATACAATTTACCTGCTTCCAAGGTAGTTGGTGTAGGCAACTGAATTGTGGTGATTCCAGAAACCGGTGCAGGAGTTGGGATCTGATATGTGAAGTTCACAACATCAAAGTTTCCTGGGTCTTGAATGCTTCCAGCTACCACTTCATAAACAAATACATCTACATAGATACCAGCAGTCGTTCCTGAAGCAAATGCTACATCAATCGCCTTCAATTCCTGGTTCGCGTTGATCTCATAGAGGTTACCAATACCGATCAATTCTTCTTGAGAGAAGCTCAACTTAGTTGTACCTAGAGCATGGTTGTGTCCATACACAAAATCAGTAACCTTAAATTCTGTAGTCCCTGAGTTATTAGCTAGGTTATCATCCGCCGGCAATGTAGCTGTGATCGTATAAGTTCCTACAGTTGATGCAGTATACGTAGTTGTAAACCAAACAGTATCAGACTCGCCCGGCTGTAGCGTTACCGCTGGAGTTGTTGCTGAGTACACTGATGTACCACCAAGATCAAAGTTTACGTCGATCGTTTTTGTTTGAGCAGTTCCTCCGTCATTCTTGATAGAGATACCAATTGTAGAAGGTACAGTTTGAGCAGTTGGTGTTTCATAGTAATCCCAAGCATTAAAGATATCGTGAGTGAATACTTCGTTCAGTTTAAATTCATCTGAATATGCTTCTAGGATTCTTACGTCATCGATCATCCATCCATATGTTATCCATACGTTTGGATTGGTTGCAGAACCTGGGAAGGCTGTAGTCCAGCTAAAACGGATCCAAAGAGAATTTGTTCCCCCAGGAATAAACCCTGATAGATTGATCGTTTTAACAGTTGGGTTTGTATATGCAGCTCCGCCGTTTGCTGTCAAAGGCTCAATGTCAGAGTTGTCACCAACCAAAATCCAGTTCGTACCATCTGTTGAGATGTAAACTTCTTGAGCGTCATTGAATTGTGCTCCATATTGCATAAACTCAAGGATGTAGTTGTTTGGCCCACCAGAAAGAGCATTCACATCTATAGGTGCAGCTGTAGTAAGGGTATAGGTTACATCCAACAACTGAGTGCCTGGAGATAATGTTGGATTACCGTTGTTCAATTCAGCAAACGCTCCATCTGAAGTAGAGTTGATCACTGAATTAAAAAACCATGATTGCTCAGTAGTTCCAATGTCCCATCCAAATCCGGCACCAGTAGCGCCATCATTGTTAACAGTCCAATCAGTAGCATTTGAGAAGTCATTTGACCAAACAACATCCCCGCCAGCCTTATAAGTTGGAGTTGTTGTTGGCTTTTCAGCAGGAAGTTCCGTTGCAAACTGTCTGTTTGAAACGATCATTGACTCGGAAACCTTTTGTGAAAAACCAAAGAAGGCAGTTCCCAAAGCCATAACAAGAGTAGAGTATTTTTTCATAATTAATTATTACTTACGTGGTTAATTAAAAACAAAACTAACTAAAATAAAGTTGGCTACAAATTGAATTAAACAGACTGTTAAATTTTGATCACTTTCTTCAGAATTGTCTTAAGCATCCTTAAGGAAAGGTAATTTTTCTCTTACCTCTGAAAGCATTGCGGCAGACAATTCTCCGATCACGATCTCCTCCTTACCTTCTTCGGCAGCTTTTACCTCACCCAAAGGACCTACAACCATGCTGTCTCCGGAGTATTCCAGGTTTGAACCATCCAATCCAACCCTGTTTGTTCCCAGAACATAGCACTGATTCTCAATTGCCCTTGCTTGAAGTAAAGTCTTCCAATGAAGTGACCTACGTTTAGGCCAATTTGCAACATACAAGATAACGTCGTACCTCACCAAACCGTTGGAAAGGATCTTATTTCTCACTATTTCAGGAAATCTCAGATCGTAACAGATCTGCAAATTGAATTTCCATCCTTTGTACTCGGCAATCGTTTCTTTTTCTCCTGAACTGTAGGTGAGATCCTCTCCCGCCAATCCAAAACACTTGCGTTTATCGTAGGTTGTCATCTTTCCGTCAGGAAGAACAAAATAGGCTCTATTGAAAAACGCACCCCCTTCACTTGTGATCATTGATGTATAGACCGCACAGTTCTTTTCGCTTGCGAGATCCTTCAGCCATTGAACACCTACACCTGCCTTCTCTTCGGCAAGGGCTGCAGCGTTCATGCTAAATCCGGTGTTGAACATTTCGGGTAGAAGAATAAGATCTACCTGCTCCAGTCCGGCAAGTAACTCCGAATAATGCGCATAGTTTTTCGTTTTATCCTCCCACGCCTGATCGGCCTGAACAAGGGCAACTTTTAGATCATGCATAATTTCTCTGCTGCTTTGGTTAACGTTTCATCGTCCTTGGCGAAGCAGAATCTGATCAGCTTCTGGTCGAGTCTTGAGTCGTTGAACACCGATAACGGGATCGATGCCACACCATGTTCAATCACCATTCGCTTAGCGAATTCCGTATCCAGCTCGTCAGAGATCGACTTGTAAGATGCTACCTGAAAATACGACCCTTCGGAAGGTAGAAGTTCAAAACGACTTCCTGCCATTAAAGAGCGGAACAAATCTCTTTTCTGCTGATAGAAACTACCCAGCTTACTTACATCGATCTTTCGTAAATATTCTGCCAACACTTCCTGAGCGACACTATTTACACAGAACACCAGGAATTGATGTACTTTTTTGATCTCCTTCATCATCGTCGGAGGAGCGATCATGTAACCCATTTTCCAACCTGTAATGTGGAAGGTTTTCCCAAAAGAAGAAACGATGATACTTCTGTTCCTAATGTTTTCCAAACTATTCACCGATCTGTGTCTTTTCTCAAAGGTGATGTATTCATACACTTCATCGGACAACAACAACAGTTGCGGATGATCATTCATCAACTCCTCCAGCGCCACATAATCATCATCTCTCCAAACTCTACCCGATGGGTTATGCGGATTGTTGATGATCATCATTTTGGTATTCTTATTTACTGCTTCACGAATCTTTTGCCAATCCGGTAAAAAGTCCTCGGCCATTTGAACATGCACTGGAACTCCTCCGGTAAGAACGATCGGTGGTTCGTAACAATCATAGCTTGGATCAAGGATCACCACTTCCTCACCCTTATTTACCAACGCCTGAATTGCCGTGAAAATAGCCTGGGTTGCACCCGCCGTGACCAATATTTCTTCGGATGGATGAACCGATCTTCCATATTGTTCGAGCGTAAGTCTGGATAGTTCTCCCAAAAGTTTTGGATTACCTCCCATTGGGGCATACTGATGGATATTTTCATCCACTTTTGACTTGATGATCTCGATCAGTTGATCATCTACCGGAAAATTCGGAAATCCCTGAGATAAATTGATCGCCTGGTATTCATTGGCCATCTGTGACATGACCGTGAATATCGTTGTCCCTACTTTTGGTAATTTAGACATGCGTTTACTTTTAGCGAATTTACTAAAAGCAATTACTTCAGCGAAAAGGTCTCTTAATTGCTTTTAACATTCAAATAACAATTCGGCAAGGGATTTTTTAATATTATTGCTTTGTCATATATTAAAACTTATACTTATGAGATCAGAAATACTTTTAGTGTCCTTTCTAATAGCAGGAGGTGTTGCCTCTGCTCAGGTAAATTCAGAAAAGCAAGTCGTTAAGAATGAAGTAAAGAAAGAGGTTTCAATTGAAGAGGTGGATGGAGTAAAAACCATAATGATCCATACTTCTACAAATGGAGTAGAAACCATGGAAGTATATAAAGGCGAGGAAGCAGAGGAGAAAATAGCTGCTATGAATGTTGAATCTGGAGCCATAGTTGAGGAACGTGTTTATGTTGAAGAGAACAACGGAGTAAAAACACTACGAATCGAGCGCATCGAGAATGGTATTTCCTCAGTAGTGTACTACAAAGGAGAGGAGGCCGACAGAAAATTACAGGAGATGGAATCTCGCGAACTACGCAAGAACCAGCGAATGGAATTGAAAGAAGAAATGAAGGTGAACCGAATTGAAAAACCAACGAATTAATTGGTATTCACATAAACTTTAAGCCGTCTTTAGGACGGCTTTTTTATTTTTGCAACATGAATAAACTACTCATTATATCCATTGTTCTTGGAGGCCTTTTATCGAGCTGTTCTTCGGAAGATGCTCAATTCTGTGAATGCATGAAGGTCAGTAAGGATCTGAATGATATTTCTGCCGAAGTACTTGAAACGGGTGCCGACGAGAAAAAGGCAGAGGAACATCGTAAGCTGAACGATCAAAAGAAAAAGATCTGCAAGGAATACGAAACGATGAGCGGAGAAGAAATGCTCAAGCGCAAGAAAAACTGCGAAGAAAAGTAGGTCTATCCGTAGATCATATCCAGCACTTCCTCCATCGCTTTCGCTGCCATATCTAGATCATTCAGGGAGTGAGCTTCTGAAACGAAACCTACCTCATAACCACTTGGACCGAGGTAAACACCCCTATTCAGTAATTCTCGGTGCATGATCCTGAAACCATTCATGTTTGGGTCGATCTCCTCTGCACTATGGATCCTTTTCTTTCCATTGAATGAAAGCCAGAAGATCGAACCGATCGACACTAATTCGAATGGATAGTTCTTTTCGTTTGCATAGTTATTGATCCTGGAAGTAAAGTGGTTTGTTTTCTCAGCAAGCGTTTCATAAAACCCAGGCTTTGAACATTCTGTCAATTGAGCAATACCCGCCGCCATTGCCACCGGATTTCCGGATAATGTTCCAGCTTGATAAACCGGTCCGTCAGGAGAAACCTTTCTCATTAACCCATTGCTCGCGCCATAGGCACCTACAGGCAAACCACCACCAAGAATCTTCCCATAAGTCACAATATCTGGAATAATCCCGTATAATTCCGCTGCACCACTGAAGGCCACTCTGAAACCTGAGATCACCTCATCAAAGGTGAGCAAAACGTTGTATTCGGTACACAGCTCACGAAGTAACAAAAGGAAATGTTTTTCCTGAAGTAAAAGCCCGTTGTTCGCAGGAATCGGCTCAATGATCACACACGCCATATCAGCATGATGTTCTTTGAAACATTCTCTCAACGCAGCTTCATCATTTAACGGTAAAACCAGTGTTTGATTCGCGAACGCTTCAGGAACTCCAGCACTTGATGACTCACCAAACGTCACCAGACCACTTCCTGCTTTTACCAGAAGTGCATCCACGTGACCATGATAGCATCCTTCAAATTTCAACACCTTGTTCTTACCTGTATATCCTCTTGCTAAACGTAAGGCAGACATCACCGCTTCTGTTCCGGAGCTCACAAATCGGATCTTTTCAATGAACGGGTTTCTGTTCAGGATCAATTCAGCAAGTTCATTCTCCAATCTCGTCGGCGCACCAAAACTTGCACCGTTTTGCATGGTTTCAACCACCTTTTTAAACACTTCAGGGTGATTGTGCCCAAGGATCAGTGGACCCCAGCTGCAACAGAAATCAATGAACTCATTGTTGTCCTCATCCCAGATCCTGCAACCATCGCCTTTTTTAATGAACAGCGGATTTCCATCAACCGATTTAAAAGCTCTTACAGGGGAATTCACTCCACCCGGAAAATATGTTTTTGACTTTTCGAAAAGCTCCTCTGATGTTTTTCTTGAAATATCTGTTGACGTTTGCATCTTATCCATTTTACTACAAAATTAATATTCAAGCAGGAATCTACCTTATCTCAACTAATAAAAGTAGCACGTTATGGCCCCAAGAATAATTATCTTTGCCTGCCGACTGTAGGCAACACACGAAGAATAAGGCATATTTTAGCTATGGAATTTCAAAATACACTGTCATTCGCACAACAATTGGATCAACAGGATCCCTTAAAGGACTTCAGAAACCAGTTCCATTTTCCAACTTTCCATGATAAAACCGTTCGATATTTCACAGGGAACAGTCTTGGATTGCAGCCGAAAAGAACGGCCGAATACATTTCCAGAGAACTGAATGACTGGGCAAAATACGGTGTAGAAGGACATTTTCTGGCGGAACGTCCTTGGTTCGCGTATCACGAAAACCTAACCGGACACGTCGCTGAGATCGTGGGTGCCAAACCTATAGAAGTGGTTGTCACGCACTCGTTAACTACGAACTTGCATTTATTGATGGTTTCGTTTTATAGACCTGAAGGTAAACGAAAGAAGATCCTTTGTGAAGCGAAAGCATTTCCAAGTGACCAATATGCCCTTGAATCTCAAGTAAAATTCCACGGACTTAATGTATCCGAGGATCTGGTTGAAGTATGGCCAAGAGAAGGAGAGCATTTGATCCGCGAAGAAGACATCTTGTCAAAGATCGAAGAGCTAGGCGATGAACTTGCCTTGGTTATGATCGGTGGTGTTAACTATTATACTGGACAATTGTTCGACATGAAAAAGATCACCGAGGCAGGTCATAAAGTTGGGGCTGTGATAGGATTCGATCTTGCTCACGCTGCAGGAAATATCAATTTAAAATTACACGACTGGGGAATTGATTTCGCAGCTTGGTGTGGCTATAAATATCTGAACTCTTCCCCAGGAGGAGTGAGCGGAATGTTCGTTCACGAGCGTCACGCTAACCGACCAGAGCTTCCACGCTTTGCAGGATGGTGGGGTTACAACAAGGAAAAAAGATTCCTTATGGAACCAGGGTTTGTACCAATGGAAGGAGCTGAAGGATGGCAATTGAGTAACGCCCCGGTACTTGGAATGGCAGCGCATCTTGCAGCTGTTGAAATCTTCATTGAAGCAGGCATGGACAGGATCGGTGCAAAGCGTGACCTGATGACTGCCTATCTTGAATTTGTTATCCATCAAGTTTCAGAAAGAAACAAGGAACGTTGTTCGTTTGAGATCATTACACCAGCTGATCAAACAAAAAGGGGCGCACAGTTGTCTATTCTTGCAAAAGGTCAGGGACGATCGCTTTTTGATGCCTTGTCTGAAGAAGGAGTTGTTGCTGACTGGAGAGAACCAAATGTGATCCGTGTAGCTCCGGCACCATTATATAATAGTTTTGAAGATTGTTATTGGTTTGGAGTTCTATTGGAAAAAGCGATACAATAATGGATGAACTGACGATACAAACGCTGATCAGAGCGAAATTTTCGGGAGCACTGGATCAAAGTGGAACGTATATTAATCTGACTATTCAAACAATAGCAGTTCTGGTAGGAGGTATCGTATTGTGGAGAGCAAGCAACGCCATTCACAAGAAAAAACAGGCCGAAAGACAACGAAATAATTATTTTGAAACACCTTACTCCAGAGAATGGAGAAGAAAAAGATAAAAGATGGAAAAGGAAAAGAATGTGATCATTATCGGGGCGGGCCTTGTGGGCTCACTTTGGGCAGTTTATCTTTCAAAAGCCGGATATAAAGTTACGATCTATGAGCGTCGTTCTGATATTCGTAAGGCTGAGATCTCTGCCGGAAAATCGATCAACCTTGCACTGTCCAATCGAGGGTGGAAAGCTTTAGATGCTGTTGGTGTTGGCGACGAGATCCGTAAGATCGCAATTCCGATGTACGGCAGAATGATGCACGACACCAATGGAAACCTTACCTATCAGCAATATGGCAAAGATGGTCAGGCGATTTATTCCGTATCCAGAGGAAAAATAAATGCGACCATGATGGACATCGCTGAAAACTATGGCGATGCGACGATTCATTACAATCATGAGTGTATTAAAGTTGATCCGGTAAAAGGAATCGTTCATTTAAAAAACACTGAGACTGGGGAAGAGCTTGAAAAACAAGCCGATCTGGTCTTTGGCGCTGACGGTGCATTTTCGGCTGTTCGATACACGTCGATGCAGAAACTCGATCGTTTCAACTACAGTCAGAATTACATCTCTGACGGTTACCGTGAGATCTTGCTTCCTGCAAATGCTGATGGTTCTTACCAAATGGATAAGAACGCTTTGCATATCTGGCCACGCGGACGTTTCATGCTGATCGCTCTTGCCAATGAAGACGGATCTTTCACATGTACGTTGTTCATGCCTCATGAAGGAGATGCGAATGCATTTGATAAGTTAAAAAGCAAGGCGGACGTTGATCAGTTTTTCAAAACGACCTTCCCGGATTTCTATGATATGATGCCAAATGTGGCCGAAGCTTGGGAAGATCATCCTTTGTCTTCTCTGGCAATTGTTAGATGCTATCCTTGGACTGCTGGTAAAGTAGCACTTATGGGAGACGCAGCACATGCCACTGTACCATTCTATGGTCAAGGAATGAATGCCGGATTTGAAGATTGCACTGTGCTATCGGATTTGATGAAAAAACACAACGAAAACTGGGCTGCGATCTTTGATGAATATTCGGAAACGCGTAAGCCTGACGGGGATGCACTTCAGGATCTTTCCTTATACAATTATCACGTAATGAGAGACTACGTTGCTGATCCTGACTTCCTTCTTCGCAAGAAGATCGAAGCTAAATTTTCAACGTTGTACCCTGAAAAGTGGATGCCGTTATACTCACAGGTAACGTTTAGCTCCATTCGCTACAGTGACGCTATCAAAAGAGGTAAATTTCAGGATCAGATCATGGATCAGATCATGGCAGACGAGAAGATCCATGATAACTGGGACTCTCCTGTTGTAATTGACAAGATCCTTGAATTGCTTGGTGAATAATTGTACCTTGTGTAAAAATCAGAATATGAAGAACCTGATCATCCCATCTTTATTGATCCTGAGTGTAGGATTTTCCGCTTTTGGACAAAAAACGCGCGATTTTACCGGTAAAAGTCGTGGTGACTTTTTTGGGGGTGCCCGCGATTATAGAGAGATTACCAAAAATGGTCTCCAGATCTCATTTGGACCCAATTTTACTTTGGTAAAGGGAAAGGATACTCGATATGAAGGTAATGATGCCTCAACAAACAGACCGATTGCTGATGTCATCGATCCGGCAGGAAGTGTAGGTGCTTTTATCAATGTAGGGATGGCTCATTATCGCCTGAAGCCTTCTAGAATACTTGAAAGTATGGGAAAGAAAAATCCTGACGGATTTGTTGCCAAACGAATCAAATCAAACCTTTGGCACCGATTTGACTGGGGATTAGGGTTCGATTACATCGGCGGTAAAGAAAAGACTACACATGAATTGTACAATCCGTTCAATGAATTGACGGGGACGGAAGAATCCAGATCAAGTTTCTACAATGGTTATTTGACAGCAAGGTTCACTGCCGATCGTTTCAGAAAGATCGGAGACGACTGGCATCTGGAAACGGGATTAGGTTTTAATGCCAACTACAATATCCTTTCTGCTGAAAAAGCAGGATACGCATCTGGTTCCATTGCTCCACAAAAGTTTCAAAAAGATTTCATGATTCAAATGCACACCCACATCGGTTTCAACTACCGTGTGAAAAAAGGGGATTATTTGACTTTCGGGTTCTATATGCCTATACTTGGATTGTATGAAATGAACAAATTGAAGCCAACCATTCAGTGGCATTCAAGTAATTACTACCCTGCGCATTTACAGGTGAAGTGGATCCACCATTTCACGAAGAAGCAAAAGGGATGTAATACTCCTGGGACAGAAGAAGACCGTAAGAAAAATCAGGAATATCTTCAGAATAACTAAGCATGAAAAAGATCTATCATCTAAGTAGCTGTAGCACCAATCAGCGCATACTTAAAGAGATCAATCCGGGAAAAGACGTCGAGCTTCAGGATATTAAGCAGCAGAACATCGATGCTGAAACGTTAGACTGGATCAAGGACAAAGTTGGATCCTATGAAGCGTTATTCTCAAGAAAAGCCATGAAGTACAAATCCATGGGTCTCAACAACATGGATCTGAAGGAATCTGATTACAGGAAGTACATGCTTGAAGAGTATACTTTTTTAAAGCGACCATTCATGATCAACGGTGATGAGGTATTCATCGGGAATTCAAAATCCGTTGTGGAAGATGCAGTAAAATCTTTCAATTCCTAAAGGAGTGGGGAAAAACTTTTCTGCTCACTTTGCTCTGTTCATGGTAAACACACTGTATGGTGCAAGCCATGTACTCGCCAAAGGAGTTATGCCCGCGTATTTAAGTCCGAATGTCTTTATTCTTTTCCGTGTTGTAGGCGCAACCGCCTTGTTCTGGCTTGTTCGCATGATGGTTGTAAAAGAAAAGGTGCATCGCAAGGATTTGCTTTTACTTGCCACTTGCGGCCTCTTTGGCGTCGCTATTAATCAGCTCTTCTTTTTTCATGGATTGAATCTTTCTTCTTCCATCAATTCAGGGATCATTATGGCGCTCAACCCCATCATGGTGGTGATCCTGTCCTATCTCATTCTGAAAGAAAAGGTCACCAACACACGAGTGATCGGAATTCTTTTGGGAGCCATGGGAGCCATTCTATTAACACTTAAAGGTGGAACCGGAAAAGGGGATTCCATGTTGGGTGACTTATTCCTGTTCATCAATGCTGCCAGTTACGCCATCTATCTGGTAATTGCAAAACCGCTAATGAAAAAGTACTCTCCTTTAACAGTGATCACCTATGTGTTTACCTTCGGCACGATCTACGTCTTGCTTTTCCCACCAACGATCACCGAATTGTTCGATACCAATTTTCAAATCATCCCATTATCGGCCTGGATCAAGATCGGCTATGTAATAGTGGGTGTTACTTTCATGACCTATCTACTCACGATGTATGGCCTCAAATACCTTAGTCCAAGTGTCTCAAGCGCCTACATTTACCTCCAACCGGTACTCGTCATGTTCTTCGCCTATTCCTTAAGTGCAATTGGTATTGCAGATGATTATACCGGAACGATCACACTTGAAAAGATCTTCTACATGATCATCATCTTTATTGGTGTATACATCACATCATCCGTAAAAGGAAGTGCTTTATTGAAATGGAAAAAGTCCTGAGGGCCCTAAAACCTCTTATTCGCCTTAATTTTTCTACTTTTGAGAAAATTTTTACGTCATGTTGATGTCGATGACCGGCTTTGGTAAGGTAACCGGTACCTTTCAATCCAAAAAAGTAACTGTAGAGATCCGATCGCTGAACAGCAAATCTCTTGATCTGAATGTTCGAATTGCGGGGAGCTACAGAGAACTGGAACCTGAGATCCGCAGGATCATCGGGGAAGAACTGGATCGAGGTAAGATCGATGTATCTGTCAATATCGACAGCACTGGTGACACGCGCAATTATGTGATCAATAAAGACCTTGCTAAATCCTACGCTGAGGACCTCAGACAAACGACCGAAATGATCGGGACGCATACGGAGGACCTAATGAGCATCATTATCCGCATGCCTGATATCTACATCAACGAGCGAGAAGAATTATCGGAAGACGAGAAGAAATGGCTTGTATCACTTGTGAAAGAAGCGTGTGTCGAGCTCAACTCATTCAGAAGAAAAGAAGGAATTGCATTAGAGAACGAATTCAATGAGCGTATTGATGAGATCAGAACACTGCTCAACGATGTTCCCAAATATGAGAACGAACGCATCGAAACTGTTCGCGAAAGGATTAAAAAGGGACTTGATGAGATCGAGGTGAATGGCCTGGACAATAATCGTCTGGAGCAGGAGCTCATCTTTTATATCGAGAAGCTGGATGTTTCAGAAGAAAAGATGCGTTTGAGTCATCACCTGGATTATTTCAATCAAACCATGAAGATGGAAAAGTCGGGGAAAAAACTCGGTTTCATTTCTCAGGAGATCGGAAGAGAGATCAATACACTTGGAAGTAAAAGCAACCATGCAGAAATGCAAAAACTGGTTGTTGGAATGAAGGACAGTCTGGAAAAGATCAAAGAGCAGGTATTGAACACATTATAATGAGTTTTACTACATCACAAGGGAAATGCATCATCTTTTCTGCTCCTTCCGGGGCTGGAAAAACTACGATCGTGCATGCGTTGTTAAACGACCCTTCGTTGAATCTATCGTTTTCAGTATCTGCTTGCAGCAGAGGACCAAGACCGAATGAAACAGACGGTAAAGATTATTACTTTCTGGGGATCGAAGGATTCAAGCAAAAGATCAGAGAAGGTGCCTTTATTGAGTGGGAAGAAGTTTATACGGATCACTTTTATGGAACGCTGCGCTCTGAGATCGAACGGATCTGGGCACAGGGGAAAAATGTGATCTTTGACGTAGACGTGATCGGTGGATTGAACCTTAAAAAGATATTCGGAGAAAACGCGCTTGCGATCTTCGTTCAGCCACCTTCGATCGAAACCCTTGAAGAAAGACTAAGACATCGAAGCACCGAAACAGAAGATAAGATCCGTCAGCGATTGGAAAAGGCTGAAAAGGAAATGAGCAAAGCTTCTCAATTTGATGTGATCCTTGTCAATGATGAGCTTGAAACTGCCATCAAAAAGGCAACAGTCATTGTGAACGATTTTGTAGCAAACTCATGAAGGTGGGGTTGTATTTCGGAACTTTCAACCCGATACATGTCGGACATTTGATCATTGCCAATTACATGGCAGATTACACAGAGCTTGATCAAGTTTGGCTTGTGGTCTCTCCTCAAAATCCATTGAAGGAAAAGAATACGATCCTCGCTGACCACCACCGACTGGCACTTGTGAAGATCGCGATTGATGATAACCCGAAGTTGAGAGCTTCGGATGTCGAATTCAAGCTTTCCAAGCCAAGTTATACGGTCAATACCATGATCCATCTGAAAGAGCTGTATCCTGATCATTCCTTTTCTTTAATTATGGGAGAAGACAATCTACGAACACTGCACAAGTGGTACAATCATGATTATCTTCTGAAGAATCAAAAGATCTATGTGTATCCACGTGCATTGACCTTTCAGGAGGAAAATGACATCCAGTCAGATGATCCGAATCAACTATTGTTCAAGCACCCAAGCATTGTTTTCTGCGATGATGCACCAGTCATGAAAGTATCTGCTTCGTTTATCCGAAATGCTATTAAGATGGGCAAGGATGTTCGTTACCTGTTGACGGAATCAGTGATGAAATACCTGGACGAAATGAATTTTTATCGCTAAGGTTTCCAGACCTTGGGATATTTTTTACTTCGGAGCTGAACATTTGTGATCTCTATCTTTCCATTTTTACCGTTGGGATTCCACACGTAAAGCTTGCTGCTTCCGGATTTCGGAATCGAAAATCTAAGCTCCTTTCCAATTTCCGATAATTCAAAAGAGGTGTAGCCTCCTTCCTCTGATTCAAAAACCAAAGACGTTCCTTCTTCTGATCGAATTGAGCAAATCAGTTCACTTCCTCTTTGCGTCGCTAACAGACCAACGAATAAATTAATAAACTCCGTTTTGGATTCGAACATAAGATGCAAGTCATCCATACTCTTTGTACTTACCTGATAGTCCGGAAGACTATCTGTTTCTGATACATGCTGAAATAACAGAACCCCCTTAGGATCTTCCTCTGTTCCCTCAAATAAAAACTCCCCTACGAGAATTAAACCTTGCGTATTTCTCATCTCTTGAGCGGACCTTCCTGCTTCCACCGGACCGAAATGGCTATCCCAGACAATAAAGCTTCCCTCGGGAATCTTCGTTTTCAAGTCCTCTTCGATCTGATGAAATCCTGTAAATATTGCTCTACTCTCCTTGCTGAGTGGATTCTCATTCATCAGATGTGCCAAGTATGGAAAATGATAATAGACCTTTTCGTTTCCTACTCCTTGTTCATTGATGAACTTCCAGGTGGATTGAAGCTGTTTTTCCATCGGGTTGACTAAAACCGGAAATTTTGGATTGCTAACCAATGACCAGATAAAAGGAATCGATAATACACCGTAAACCCATTGTATTCTGGATCCTTCTCTGCGACTAAATCGTGACCAGTGTGTCATCTGGATGATCAGAAAAAGAGGCATCCCTTGTGTTGCAATCCGCGTTAATCCAATTGATCCATTTTGTCCGGTTGCCCAAAAGTATGAATGCGAAAATACTACACCCACGAAAGTCCCATAGGCCAGTAAAGACAGATCGATTTCAAGTTCGGAAATTCTTCTTTTAACCAACAGACCAATGGCACCAATCACCCCTAGGATCGACATGAATATCCCAGGATTACCTATGTAATTTCTGTATGAGGTAAAATAGTGTGACCACTCTCCCTTTCCATAAATGGCATTTCCCATTGAGTAGGGACTCTTTGTAAAATACCAGAGCAGATCATGATGAGCAAACGCCCCAGCTATCGAATAAACGACAAAGCCAACCAGCAATATTGGAAAGTATTTCCACTCTTTGTTGTACGCCAGAATTACACCTACGAGCAATACTGGCAATTGTCCTTCGCTTCGCATGAAGGGCATGAAGGAGACCAATAGAGCCAGCCACAAGTATCTTTTCTGAAGCAAAAGCAAAGCAGCAACGATCAATGCAAGGTTGAACAAAGGCTCCGTTAAACCGCCCATGACGGTCAGACAATAATCTTTTGCTGTCAATAAGAAAAGGGGAAGAAGTGATTGAAGCCATGCTGATACCTTCAGCTTATCCAAAAGCTTGTATCCGATCAACATACTCGCAGAAAACACTAGTACATTAAAAATGATCATTCCCGAAAAGCCAAACTGAGCAAACGGGGAGCTTAAGAGAATAAAGACCGGTTTTCCCCAGTGATCAAAGAAATACGAAGGGTCCTGCCAGCTGATCTGAGAGATAAAGAAATGTGCTAACCCGTCGCCTGTATCGGCAGGTACTTCATTGCTAAATCCAAAAAATAAGAGCCATCCTGAAGCGAACAACCATGTCAGTATTCTGACCCATTTGCCGGCTTCGAGGTATTTCATTAAATATCCATTTCTGGAACAAAATCAGGAACAACCAGGTCACCTTCGGTCAGAGATACGATCTCTTCAACGGATACTCCCGGAGCTCTTTCGATCAAATGAAATTTCCCATCCTTCACCTCAAGAACTGCAAGGTCAGAAACGATCTTTTTCACGCACCCAACTCCTGTAAGAGGAAGTGTACATTTCTTCAGGATCTTTGATTCACCTGCTTTATTTGCATGCATCATCGCAACAATGATGTTGTCTGCTGAAGCAACCAGGTCCATCGCTCCACCCATTCCTTTCACCATTTTCCCCGGAATCTTCCAGTTGGCAATGTCTCCATCCTGTGAGACTTCCATAGCTCCCAACACAGTCAGCTGAACATGCTGTCCGCGGATCATAGCAAAGGAAGTTGCAGAGTCAAAATAAACGGCTCCTTTTCTTGCCGTAATGGTTTGTTTTCCGGCATTGATCAGATCCGGATCTTCTTTTCCTTCAAAAGGAAAGGGTCCCATTCCAAGGATCCCATTTTCTGACTGGAATTCCACTTCAATTCCTTCAGGGATATAGTTTGCCACCAGTGTAGGAATACCAATACCTAAATTGACATACCACCCATCCTTCAATTCCTGTGCAATGCGCTTTGCAATTCCGTTTTTATCTAGTGCCATATCAATTAATTTCTTTGACGAACAGTTCGTTGTTCGATTCGTTTTTCAAATTTTTCTCCTTTGAAGATCCTTTGAATAAAGATCCCAGGAGTATGAATGAAATTAGGATCCAGTTCACCTGCAGGAACCAATTCTTCCACTTCTGCAATGGTGATCTTTCCTGCCATTGCCATCATTGGGTTAAAGTTTCTGGCAGTTCCTTTAAACACAAGATTTCCTTCCGTGTCACCTTTCCATGCTTTCACAATCGCAAAGTCGGCAGTCAATGCTGTCTCCAGAATGTGTGGCTTCCCATTAAAAATGCGCACCTCTTTTCCTTCAGCGACTTCAGTTCCAAATCCGGCCGGTGTAAAAAAGGCAGGGATTCCTGCTCCTCCAGCTCTACAACGTTCAGCAAGCGAACCTTGCGGGATCAGATCAACCTCTAATTCTCCTGAAAGCATTTGACGTTCGAATTCCGCATTTTCGCCTACGTAAGAGCTGATCATTTTTTTGATCTGCCGCTGCTGCAATAAAAGTCCAAGTCCAAAATCATCCACGCCCGCATTGTTCGAGATACATGTTAAATCTTTTACCCCCATTTTAACCAGCTGGGCAATTGAATTCTCCGGGATTCCGCATAATCCAAATCCACCCAGCATAAGTGTCATCCCGTCCTGAATCCCTGTCAGCGCCTCTTCAACGTTGTTTACTACCTTATTCATTATATTCCAAAAATATTTCCATCATTCGTAGATCCTCCTACTTGATTATCTCCTTCGCAACTGAATTGCTTTGGATCATAATTTTGAGGCACCTCGAAATCGGTTGTTGACAATGCCACTATCGGGTCCTTATAGACCCTTTGCATGTAATATCCATAGATCGGTAAAGCCATTCTGGCTCCCTGACCCCAATCCATAGTTTTAAAGCGCACCGAACGATCTTCAGCACCTACCCAGACACCAGTTACCAATTCAGGAGTTAGCCCCATGAACCATCCATCTGAATTGTTCTGAGTTGTACCGGTTTTACCAGCCGTTGGATAAGGAATACTTCCCCATGATCTTCCGCCTCTTAAGCTTCCTGCAGTTCCTCTGTTCACGACACCTTTCATCATCTTCAGGGTCTCATAGGCTACATTTTCATTCAACACTTCCTTCGAGTAATTTTTTGCGCTGTAAATCACGTTTCCGTTTCTGTCTTCAATTCTAAGGATCGTTGTTGGACGATTGAATATCCCATGATTCGCGAAAATACATTGCGCCGCTACCATTTCGTACAAGGAAAGATCCATAATACCTAAGCACATAGATGGTACCTCATCCTCCGGACGAAGATTGATATCCACATCTTTCAGCAATTTGGAAATCGTTTTCGGACCGGCATAACCACCCATTTTAGACATCACCGCAACAGTTGTTGGATTTGAAGACATCGCTAATCCCTCTTCCACACTTGAGGCTGCTTCACCTCCTGGGCACCACTTTCCGGTTACGTTACCGCTGGCATCCATCAGATCAACACAATACGATATCGGTTCGAATTTCGTACATGGTTTTACCACACCCATTGCCAAAGCAGTTGAGTATACGAATGGCTTTATGGTGGAGCCTACCTGTCTTTTCCCAAGTTTAACATGGTCATACGCGAAATGGTCAAAGTTTGCTCCTCCTACCCACGCCTTGACAAATCCGGTCTGTGGTTCAACGGAAATCATACCCGCGTGTAAGAATGACTTATAGTAGCGAATCGAGTCGTTTGGCGTCATCACCGTATCCACATCTCCATTCCATGAAA
>Ga0102831_1000256_pt1 | contig 25447 bp, 38 predicted proteins | sample ColrivemetaGS747_FD_84508 | JGI IMG/M metagenome (GOLD analysis project Ga0102831, IMG submission 84508) | Estuarine microbial communities from the Columbia River estuary - Freshwater metaG S.747 | ecosystem: Environmental > Aquatic > Marine > Intertidal zone > Estuary | place: USA: Columbia...
CATTTGTTGGATCTGGAAATGGTTTTGTTACTAAATGGTACGATCAGTCTGGTAATGGAAGAGATGCCTTTCAAACATCATCTGCTAACCAACCACAAATTGTTAGCAGTGGTAGCGTTTTATTAGAGAATGGAAAACCAACGGTTTCATTTACAACTAGTCATACATTAGCAACCAATTCTTTAAATTTATCTTTTTATGATTGTGCAATAAGTTATGTTTCTAAAAATATTTCTAGAACAGCATACGCTTGTGGTATTTTTGGATATGGTACAAATGCTCAATCTAGTCAAATTAGATATTTGGGTGTTGTTGGTAATACTTTAAGTTTTATTTATTATGGCGCTGATTTTTGGAGTAATTTTACAGGAATGGGTGATACTCAATTAACTTTATATTCATTAAATTTTCAATCTAATTCTGTTAACTTTTATAAGAATAGTTCAACACAAACAGGTTCTCAATTTAACTTATCAAGTACATCAACATCTCGTTTTACTATTAATGATATTTATGGTAGAGGTGAGATGGCTAATATTAATTTCAGTGAGGGTATCTTTTACACATCTGGAAAATCCACAGTTATTAATGATATAAGATCAGATCAAAATAGTTATTATTCAGTTTATGCAACAGATGCCGATGCCCGAGCATTTGTTTCAGCAGCCGGTATAACAAATAGTGTTCAAATGAGAGCAATTGATACTCTAGTAACATCTCTTAAATCAGCAGGTATCTGGACTAAAATGAAAGCTATTTATCCGTTTGTTGGTGGTAGTGCTACTTCACATAAATTTAACTTAAAGGATCCGAGAGATTTAGATGTTGCTTACAGATTAGTTTTTAGTGGTGGAAGTACACATAGCTCCAGCGGATACATTGGAAATGGAACTAACTCATACGCAGATACAAAGCTATCTCCTTTCACTGCTCTTGTCGGAAACGATAATCATATGAGTGTCTATTCTAATCTAAACGTTACCGATTCTAGTACTCAGGTAGGAAATTCTTCACCTGCTCTTGTCGCTGGTTCAGTAAACTCTAATTACACACAGAGATTCGATATGGGTATAGACTATGTAGATTACGTGGGCGGACCTAGAAGTTCGTTTGTGACGAATACAACGCCATCCACACAGATAAATTGGATAGATTCAAATAAAGTAGGAATGTACACTATGACCAGAACGTCAAGTACATCTTTCAAAGCTTTCAAAAACTCATCGATTATTGGTAGTAATTCTAATACTAATTCTACTCAACTCCCTAACTTCAACATCTACTTGGGTGCATGGAACTGGGCAGGAACTTCAAGACCAGCTTGTAGACAAATAGCTTTTGCTTCATTAGGATCTGGTCTAACAGATGCTGAAGCAACGGCATTCTATAATGCGGTTCAAGCATATCAAACTGCATTAGGAAGAGCAGTATAAAATTATAAACTTTTTAAACTATCTCTTATATAAGAGACAAAAAATAAAATAAAAAAAATGACAGGTTACAAATTTAACACAGAAGAAGAAGCGATTAACGCTAGATCAGCAGCAGCTACTTATGCTGGATTTCCAGTACCAGGTGGTGAAACTCTTTATTGGGTAGATTTTCAATTTTCTGAATTAGATAATTTCTACTATATTCAGCATGTTGAAGGTTTAGAAAATGTTTTAGGCGAAGCAATTGAATTCGAAATTACATTACCAGCTACAAATGAGTAAACTTTTTAAAAACCAAATAATATAATTTTTAGGTTTTTTTAATAGTGATTTAAAAAGGGAGATAAATTAATTTTAATTATCTCCCTTTTTTGTTTAAACAAAAACAATATATTTAATAAATACATAATGACAGAATTATTAAATATCGCACCAATACTCTTAAAAATATTAATCGCTACTATATGTGGTAGCCTTGTAGGATGGGAAAGAGAAATGAAAAATAAATTTGCCGGACTTAGAACTAATATTTTAATATGTGTTGGATCAGCTATATTTACAATTGGTTCTTTTTATGCAGCAACTCTCTATAATGTTGATCCAACCAGAATACTCTCCACAATTGTTACTGGAATGGGTTTCTTAGGTGGTGGAGTTATTATGAAAGATAATGATAAAATTGTTGGTATAACAACTGCTGCTTTTATATGGGTTATATCCGGAATCGGAATATTATGTGGAATGGGATTGATAATAACACCAATTGTTATAACAATTGGATTATTAATAATAACAACACTTTTTGAAAAAGTAGAAAGATATATAAGAAATGATAGAGATTGAAAGAAAATTCCTTTTAAAGGCAATGCCTGAAATTAAACCAGTTGAAATAATTAAAATAGATCAATTCTATTTTAAGAATGGTGATATATGGGAAAGAGCAAGGCAAATGGATTCCAACATAAATGGTAAAAAATGGGTTCATACTATTAAAAAAAGAATATCTGATTTTTCAAATGAAGAGATAGAAAAAGAAATATCTAAAAAAGAATTTGAGAAATTCAAAAAAGATTGTTATAAATGGAGAGGTAATTCTAAACATATAAAAAAAGAAAGATGGGTATTTCCAGATGGAAATATGAAATGGGAAGTTGACTTATTTAAAGATAGATGCCATTTGATAATTGCTGAAATAGAAATACCAACAGAAGATTTTGATTTAAAAATACCTGAATTTATAAATAAGAAACTCTTAATGGAAGTTACCGGTTTAAAACAATTTAGTAATAGAAGCCTTTCTATAAAACTTACCCAGTATCAGTTAATATAAACACTATGGAAAAAGGATTAGAATTAAGAATGTATGGATTTACCCCATATAATATTAGCGACATACAAAAAAGTATTCAATTCGGCCATGCTGTTGTTGAATATGGATTAGAAAATTTCAATACAGATGAGTATCAAAATTGGGCTAGAAATCATAAAACATTTATTATTTTAAATGGAGGTACTAGTAATCATGTCAATCCTGAATATGTTGGTACTATGGAAAATATAGTAGAAGAATTAAAGGCTAATGATATTAAGTTTGCAACCTTCAATGAGCCAGATTTAAATGATATGCTTTCTGCAATAGTTTTTATAGTAGATGAAAGAGTTTTTAATAGAAAAGTTTATTTAGATTTTGGAGATTGGGTTATGGACAATCATTTTTCATATTTATCTGATAATATGCTAACATCTTCTAAAATAGAAAGATTAAAGAAAGATGGTTATTTCCAAACTGGAACTAAACTGGAACAGAAATTACTTTCTGATTGGATTGATCACGTTGGTGGTCCTAAAAATGTTTTTCTTAGAGATTATTTAAAAAACGCAAAATTAGCTTAAGATGACTAGTTGGTTAAAAATAGGAGAAGATATTATTGATTGTATTAAAACTGAGCATCAGTTTACTATTGATAATGAATGGGTTAATAGTTATTTTACTATTGATTGTAAGAGAAATAAAACTTATTTTAATATTATATTTGACTTATACAATAATAAAAAGACTTTTGATTGGGAGGATAATAAATCAAAGGGTTCTATTTCCACAATCAAATCTATTGATGTGATGGATAATATAATTACTTGTCAGTTTAAATCTAAGAATTGGGGAATTAAAAATAAATCAGATGAGAGGGATAAAAGAATTGACGATATCTTAAACAAAACTAATTTTATATATATAAAATAAAAATATAATTGCTCATATGAATCTTGCAAATAGAAAATTTAAAGACAATAGAACCGGTGAAACACTTAGAGTGATTGATTCTTTTGAGAATATTGCCGTGTTTGAAAACAAACAAAAAATAGATGTTAGAAGATTATTAGATCCAAATTTTTTCACAGAAGAAATTGATCCTGGTTCATTTTTTAATAATCAAGGTGCTTACAATATCTTAGCTGATAAGATAAAAAAAATATCAACAGAAAATTTAATGGATGATAATATAATAAAAGAATCTTATAAAGATAAAAATGACTATAACCCAATTACAAATGAAAGTGCTATCGTCGAAGTTGATGAGGATTATGAAAAAGCTGAATTGGCAAGAAAATATGGATTAGTTGATAATCGTGAAGCTACTGTTAAACAACAGGAAGCATTTGCCAAATTGTTAGGTGATAATGATGAATTACCTGCTCCACCACCACAACCAACTTATCAAGTTCCTAGAGATGAGCCAGTTCAAAGAATTGAGGTGAATAGAGATGGTGATGGTGCTCCTGTTCAAAAACCGGTAGCTAAACCAGAAGATCCAATTCATGTTATGTTTAGAAATGCAAAGAAAGTGGTTGAATTCAATTTGGATTTAAAATTAACTAATAAGATACCTAGATTAGATTTTATTGAAATGATGGAGGATTCTTATGAAAAGAGTATAATTGATTTTTTAGCTGGTGAAATTGCAAATGAGTTAATCAACGACCCTATTAATTTAAAATTTAAAATATCTGAAAAGATAAAAGAAATGGTGTATAAAAAACCGGCTCCAAAAAAAAGACCAGTAAAAAAGAAACCAGTTCAAAAAAAAGTGACAGCGACTGATAAGTTAAAAGAAGAAGCTGAAAAGATAGTTAAACCTAAAAGAACTACAACAACTAAAAAAGAAACAACTATATGATAGATGAAAGATTTTTAATAGCTGCTGTTAATATTCGAAGAAAATATTTAAAACTATCTAGTAATTTAGATCTTTATAGAGATAAAGCTGAAGGTACATTAGAAGAATTACAAAAAGCTAAAGAAAAATTAACAAAAATAGAAAAAGGTGATTATGATAAAGAAAACCTTTCAGGATTACAGGAGATTCTAAATATTATAGTGGGTTTGGAAGAAAGTCAGGAAAGTTTTGAAAAAACTTTAGAACCACTAAATAAAGAAATCGAAAAACTCTTAATAGAAGAAAAAGAGTTATATGATCAAATTTGTAAAAAACACTCCAACTATGATGAAAATCAAATAGTTAATATAGTCAAAGAAAGATTACAAAAAGAAAACCTCCTATGAGAGGTTTTCTTTTTTTATATATAATCTAAAATATATTTTTAATAGAAATGGCTAAAGTATCTAAGTATATAAAGGTTGATAAAAATATACTAATGGAGTATATATATGACAATAATAATTTTATTTCAGAAAATTATAAAATACTTATTGATTCAAAAAATCAACTAAGATCTTTCATAAGTGGTGATAATAATGCCAGTTATAATACTGAATCTAATCAACTATTTGCAATTGATAAGGTTATTAATAAATATACTCCAGTCGATACTACTTATTATTCAGCGTTACAAATCAAATCTTATCCAAGTTCACAGCCATTAAGATATGATACTATTAAGTTTCACCTCCCTATAAATTGGACTTTTGGTGAGTATTTGGGATTTTATATAAGAGTTTATACTTATGATAAAACTAATAGTCTAACTTTTAACCTATCGAACTTTTATTTTGATATTAGTAAGATGGAACAACAAGCAATTTTAGGATTTTCATCACCACCTCTTCTTTTTCAAGAAACTCTTTGGGGTAAAAATATAACGATAAATATACCTTCTGTATATTCCATATCAAGACAAGTTACTGAAACCTACCCAACAAATGAATCATTAAACTCATACTTAACAGATGGTTTGGGGTTAAGTCAAACAAGTCCAGTTTTTATAGAATTTAGATTTATAAAGGCTTCTGAAATTATAAATACTAGATATAACTATCTATTGGATGAAAATTATACAGTAACAGTTCCACAAGTACCTGAATTTGAAAATTTAGGAGTTAAAATACAGCATTCATTTGATGGTGATTATTTTGAGATATTTGGGATATATGATGGTACAATTTCTGGATTTAGTGATTTTATAGAGATGAACGATTTAAAAGGTGTTAAATATACAGTAACATATGATGTTACGCTCTTTGAACAAAATATTAGAGGTAAAACATCAACATTTACATTATCATCAAACTTTAATGAGCCAGTTGAGTGGAGACCAATTATTAAATTTTCAACAACAACTGCTGTTATAGATGTTGAAATGAGACTAACTGATGTTCAAAACGGATCTTCTTTGCTTAGAAGAGCTTCTTATGGTATATTACAAGACGAAGTTTCTAAATATAGTCTTAACATGACTAAGATTAACTTATCAAATGCCAATAAACCAAAAATTTATAACGTTAAAAATTCTATCGATTTAAACTCGATGGGTGGTGGAAACTTATCAAACTCATTCTATGGTAAAGGAACAAATAAGGGCATATCGGTTATTAAAACAGTTGATAATGGAAATAACAACAATAACAATAATGGTATTGGTATTAACTCCGTTGAAATAAAAGAAGTGAAAGTTTCTTATCCAGTTTTAATAGATAAATTTAATATTATTTCTAAATCTGAGAATAGTGTTATAAATAATAATACATTTTATGGAATTGGTAAAATGCAAATTTTAATATATCCATTTGATAATGTTGTTAAATTTATAGTTGCGGATGGAACAAATACAACTCCGAATTATTTAGATCTATCCGGATTCACTGAAATTAAATTGACTTTTAAAGATGATAAAAATATAGTAGATGTTCCATTATATTATGAATCAAAGGATGTTAATCTAAAATTAGGTCAATTGATTTTTAAAATCAATCAGTCAAAATATAATGATATTAAAAATATTTATAGTACAAATAACATCTTTTATATTATTGGATCGAATGGTGTTAATGGAAATGTTATTTATAGTGGATTATTTTTACCGTATGATAGTTCCGTAAATGTTAAAAAAATGAATGAGGAAGTAGATAAGAATAAAGTTAATCCAGATGATACTACACCAACTATAAATACAGATCCTAATTTAACTAAGGAAACGGCAATTGTTACAACTAAGAAAATAACAGAATATACTAACGTAAATAAAAAGGCTTAAAAATATAATATATAGTATAATTACAATTAAATTGTAAATAAAAAAAAATAGATTAGTTATCCGTCTCTCCAGTCAGTCATCTCAGTTTGTTTTTAATCTTCCCAGCGATTTCATTCGTCCGGAATTAATAAACCATTATCAGCCAATTTTGGAAAAAAATTGGGTGCAATATGAGAATATTATAGATTATTTAAATTCTACTATCAAGTCTATTAGTTTTCCGGGTATTGGATTTGATTTACACAAACAGGTTTTATTAAGAGGTAAGGAGAGAAATTTTAAACCAGCTAAAAATGTTCAAGATGTAATAACTACTAGGGATATTACAATAACATTTAGATCTGTTGATTCTGATTTGAATTATTGGTTAATGTTTGATTTGTTAACTAAACATTATTTAGATTTAGATAACTCTTTTAATAAACCATTAACAATAACTTGTTTAGATATTAAAAGAGATGCTATTTACGTCATTAAATTCTATGAGACAATATTTAAAAGTTTAAGTGATAATACGTTTAATTATTCACAACAAAAAGTAGCATCTAAAGATTTTACAACAACATTTTCATTTAATTTTTATGATATTGAATTCTTATTGACTAGTAATCAAGTTCTTGAAGATACTACTCTGCCAGTATTACCTAATAATCGTGAAAATAACAATTATTTAGTTGGACATTGGTTGAAGAGAAGATAATTTATATTTTAATCCAACTCTCTGGTATAATATCTTTTTCATTTAGGTTAGCTTTTTCACCAAACCATTTTTTTGGAGCAATGACTATTTTATTAGGGTTATTATTCAACCAAGCTCCCCACCAACTAAAAGAACTATTGGCTATAATATTATGTTTGCACATAGACATTAGATATAAATCTTCTATATTAGAATTTCCTTCTATGAATATCATATTATTAAACTTTAAGTTATCTTTACACCATTGAATATCATCTGAGAAAACAAATATGTGATCATAATCACCAATTTTTTCAATAGCGTTTTTATAATATTCAATAGATTGAACAGGATGATATCCATTTGATGTTACGTAATCTCCTCTTCTAACATGTAGTGAGATTGTATTTGTTTCTATAAATGGCGTGTTAGAAATCTTTTTTAGTATTTCTTCGCTTGGTTGGAAATCTTCTCTAATTAAATGTTCAGACTCCTTAAAGAATTTTTCACTTTGCCAATAACCATCCAAGTAATAATTAGATCCAACTGGTTTTGGTAATTCTCTCCAATTAAAATCATCAACAATTGGATAAATCTGTCCAACTATAGATACGTTTATATCTGTATTAGGGAATGTATTAGGAAATTTATCTAATAAAAATTCTCTCTTAGGAGTTAAGTTTAACTCATAAAATCTTATATCAAATATTATTTCAGTATTATGTTTATATGATAAGTGCTTACCATATGCATATTGAAACATTTGATTTCCTAAACCTCCTTGTATTTTACTTATTATCATAATTTCTTAATTTTTTTATAAAAAATAATGTATTCAATGTAATTTTTTCATTATATAAATAATCTATATAACGATTATTTGATATATTGATAATTATATCTTCTAATGGATCATTTATAGGTTTAGAAAAATCAAAAAAATTATTATCAATTGTTAAAGTTTTTTCTCTAACTCTAGAATTTCTATTATAATGAAATTTTACTTTTTTGTCTAAATAAACTAGATTTAAATCTAAGATATATTCATCCATGAAAAAATATTCAATTTCCCATTCAAAGTTTATTGATAATGAAAATAAAATATAAATATCATGATATAATAAACTATTTATTAAATCTTCTTTTAGATTTAAATCTTCTTTTAACCATTTAAAATAAATATTATTTGATTTATTTATTATATTTTTATCTATTTTTAAATATTCTTTTCTATCTAAAAATATGTTATCAACATATAGCTTAATATTATTATCTTTTGCTAATTTGAATAATTCTTTAGATTTAAAAAAATCTCCTGTAAATGGTTTTTCACAAAAAATATTAATTTTTTTATTAATTATTTTCTTAACTAATTCATAATGAGAATTTGTACTAGAACATATAAATACAAAATCCAAAGAATTATTATCAATAACATCATCTATATTAGATTTGGAATCTAATATAGATATAAGATTTGTAAATTTTTCTAATTTATTTTTTACAATATTACCCCAATATCCTTTTCCTATTAAAACTGTGTTCATATTTTATATAATTTTAATTATTTGATCTGCTATAACCCAACATGTTGTTATTTTACCAGATAGAACACTAATAATTTTTTTATTTTCTACGATATTAACATCAAAAACACTCATTCTACCATCATCATCATTTATTGGTATTGTTCTAATTGTTCTTAGATAGTCCACATGTTTTGATTCATCTAAAAAATTAAAATAATTTTTAGACATATTGTAGATTTTATCTATTTCATCTTTTAATTCGTGATTTATATCATGTTCATATTTAAATCCTTCATTTTGATTTAAGACTGAATATTTCACATTATATAAAAGAAAACTATTTAGTTTATTACCATTTGGTAAAATACTACAGAATTCACCATCCATTATAGTCAATCCTATTTTAGGATGTTTAAACTCAAATACCGGTATTACCACATCTTGAAATCTAAGTTTATCATTGGGAATATTAAAAATATTTTTAATATTATTTAAATCTGAATATGATGTATTTATAATAACATCAAAATCTTCTAATTGATTCTTATTAGTTATTTTAGTATTAAAAAAAATATTTATATTTTTTGATTTATTTAAAATAGTTTTTTTAATTGATTCAAAATCAAATATAGGTTCATTAGTCAAAAATGATGATACTATATTATCTTTATTTATATTAATATTTGGAAATTCATCTTTTATTGACAATTTCAAATATTGACAAAATTTTATATAATCATCTGATGATATTTTGCTATTTTTTTCAATCATATAATAGTTTGGGAAATTACTACATATTGAATCTTTAAAATTTTCATAAAATAGATTATACCCCTCTAAACTTTGTTTAGATGTTTCTATACTTCTTGGGTAATGGTATCCGAAGTGAACTCTATTGTGATTACACATAGAAGCTTCTAACATAATATCTTTATTCTTTTCAAAAATTGTAACATCATGTTTATCTGATAATTTTATAGCTATTGACATTCCGAATAAACCAGCTCCTATTATAGATATTTTCATTTATATTTTATTATTTTTTCTTCCCAATATTTAAAAGTAGATTTAGATTTATTAATTTTACTATATGTGATTCTTTCATATTCGATATTTAAAAAATTTTCATCACATATTTGATCCCAATCATCAACCCAACAAACAGGCAAATCTCTCCAATTTTCATTATTTTTATTTTTCTTTTGAATTGGAATGGTATTAGAATATATACACTCCCACGGTTGGTGAACATCTATTCCGTTTCCTTCTGGACATATCATAAACTTATGATTATATAAATTATCTAAATAATGATCAAATCCTATTCCGTTCCTACCATTTTCTTTTGTGATATAGTTTAATCCATCACACATATTGTATATATCAACTCTTTCTTTAAGAATACCATTATACGTATTTAAATTTAAATAAACTAAGTTTCTAAAGTTCTTCTGATTATTAGTTATATTAAATATTTTTTCTTTTTTATTAATATCAACAAACCACATACTATTTTCTAGTCCTATTGGAATAGATTCAACTCTTTCATTAGAGTCTTCCACATTTTGAGCAAACCATTTGATGCAATTATCTGGCATTAGATTTAAGTTAGCATGATGTTCTGGTAGAGTCATATTTCTATTTCTAGGATTTATAGTTACGCAACCATCACTATTATGTGATATTAAGATAAATTGATTATTTTTATCACAGTTTTTAAAAAATTCATTAACATCATGAGTATCTCTGTAAAAAATTTTAATATTATCTGCCAATGTTCTAAATTTCTCACCAACAATATAATCTTCTATATTAATTTTCATATTTTTATTTATTTTTAATGTTATTTTTAATCTACATATGTAAATATTTCTGTTTTAATATTTTTAGGGGAAAAATCTCCTCCTTTATTATAGTTAAACCACCTATTGGGTGCTATTGTAATTATGTTATTTAAATTTAACCAAGAAGACCACCAAGAAAATGAAGAATTTGGTATTATTGTATATTTTGAATTATTTAAAAGATAAAAGTCTACATGCATAGAATTACTAATTATTTCATAATCTGGAAACATTTTTTTAGCCTCTTCTAAATCATCTGTTATTATTAAAAATTTTAAATTAACATTAATTTCTTTTATTTTATTTATAGATTTCAAATAATATTCTTTTGGTAAATAGTATTGAATAATATTTTTATAATCACCACCTCTAAAGTGAATATAACAATATTTATCAACTGGATATTTTTCTAAAATATTTTTAGATTCTGATTTTACTTTATCTGTAAAAGATAACCATTTTACTATTTCATATCTTTTATTTTTAAAATAATCATTATTTTGAAAAAATCCCAATAATAAGATGTTTGATCTATTATTATATGATATAAAATTATCATATTGATCTTCATCCAATATTAGATCAATATTACCATCATTATTACCAAAATTAATATCAAATAAATCATTTCCAATCCAATAATGAGGATTGGTTTCTACTGGCAATTCTAAATAACGATTAAACTTTTTTGAAATATTTGAATAAAATTCAATAGATTCTTCTTTATTTTTAGGTATCCAAAAGTTTAGATGTAATTTTTCAGATAATATTCTAGTCATCACATATTGAAATATTTGGTTACCTAACCTACCATTTAAATATACGGAAATCATATCAATTAATATTTTTATTTTTAAAAAGAGCATCTCCAAAATTGCCATAAGATAAAATTTCTATCAATTCAAATCCTATTTCGTTTAAATATGATTGATATTCATTAAATAATATATCACCATTATAATATGAATGTTCAGAAAATTCGGATATTATATAGTCTACATTTTTAATATTTGATAAAAATCCATCAATAGCAAACTTTTCATATCCTTGTAAATCTAAACATAATAAATCTACCTTATCTATTTTATTTTCATCTACAAAAGAATCTAAAGTGATTGATTCTACTTCTATTTTCTTTTGAAAAAAAGAATTTTTATTATCTCTGTGATATAACGCGGATGATGCTCCTATATTTTTATCTATACTTTTTTCCATATCAGTAGCATAGAAGTCTATAGTTCCATTTTTATTTGAAACTGCTTTTGATATAAGTTCTATTTTTGGATAATTTTTAATGTTTTCTAGACAAACTTTAACTGAGTCTGGATTACATTCGAAACTCCAAATTTTATTTGGATTATAATAATCTAACATTTTTATTGCATCTTCGCAATCTCTAGATCCACATTCTATAATTACATTTATATCTTTTTTTATGTGTTTAGTAAAATTAGCATTTATATACGATGACATTTTATTAATTTTTTTATATTCTAAATAGATTTAGATTTTTTGAGTGAATATGTAGATTCACAATTTTTATTTTATTATTATTACTATACATATAGTATCCATCGTCGGTGGCATAATATTCATTATTTGAAACATTAAATATTGTTGTTTCATTTATGAAACCTCTTGTATCACCCATCTGATTTCTAGGATCCACACCACCGATATATTGACCTATAGCAGCTCCATCAAATATACAATTTAATATATCATAAAAATTAGAATAGTTTATTTTACCAGATGAATATACCCCATTCAAACTAACAAGTTTTTTATTATAATTAGATGGGATAATTGGTAAGTTACCAACTTTATCATTAGACATAAAGAAGTCAAATAAATTGTTCATATCATTTTTATGTTGATTTAAAATCAAATAATCACAAAAAATTTTTAATATATAATTATCTTTTATAAAGATAAAACTTGGAATAGCTCTATTCTCAGAGTCTATTACTACAAACATATCTTTATTAATATTAGATAGTTTTTTTTTAACCTCTATTAAATTATCATATATTAGGTTGTCATTTTCTATATGAAAGAAATTATTTATATTATTTCTATTACAATATTCATTTAATATAAAAAATCTACTAGTGGTTGAATTCCAAAAACCATCTCTAAAATTAATATCATATCCCTTTATATTGAAGTTATTATAATCATCATTTATATAATCTTCAACTTTTGATAAAATAATGTCTTTATTTTTTACTTTATCTAATAAAATATGACTAATTATTAAATGAACTTTAATTTCATATTTTTTTAATTGTTCTATACAATCATTTAAATATAATGGGTAATTTTTACCTATATGAACTAAAATAACGTCTACTCCCATGTGTGATAAGATATTATATCAAAATTTTTATTTGAGTTTATTAAATTCTCAATTTCATAATCCTCCCATTTGTTGTGTTTACCATTTAGCATAGTGTTTATATTCTTAATATTATAAGAACCATTATAATATTTAAAAATCATATTTCCATAAAATTCAAATTCCGATATATAACAATTTTGATCTATTATATTGTTAGATTTTTCTAAAAATAAATCAGTTGTTATATCAATTTTTGATAAAAATTCTCTTATTTTTGTTTTATCAAAAACCATTATTTCTGATATAAATGATTTCTCATATAATTTACTTATACCAAATTCTTTTGAAAAATTAAAATATTGTTGATGGTATTGATCCCTACCTATAAAAAAGTTAGGTTTATTATTAGTAAAAATTTCAATTTTTTTATTTATATATATGTCAGAATCTATAACAACATAATAATCATTTTTTGTAACATTTTGGAATAATTTTATATATTGTTGAAATATCCAATTTGGTCTATGTTTTATATTTTCTTTATATTTTTTTTCTATTACTTCATAATCTGTAATATTTACTACTCCATCCATATCAACTTTATCTGGAGTTATTAAATATATATCATCATATCCAATAATATTAATTTTTATAGATTTAATTAAATATTTTATTTTATTTAAATCATCATTTTTACACAAAATTAGTATATCATACTTCATATTAAAAATTATTTTTTTAACAAAAATCTATATTATTTCTTTAAAACTTTTTTTAGCAAAAAGTTCATCAGCAACATCTTTTTGTAATTTAGGATCAACAAAGTGATCATTTTGTTGATGTATTCTATAATAATAAATTGGAATAGGATTAAATTTAATTCTATTAAAACCAGCAATTTCCATAAGTGGTGTCATTGTAGCAACATCACAACTCATAGTATAAAAATCACCATTTTTATCTTTGAAACAATTAAGATTGGGATCTTGATTTATTAATTCTTTATATAACTTATATTTATAAGTTCTCATATGAGAAGCCCAATAACCTCCATTTCTAAGTTGTTTAAACTCATCGGATGTGTAAGGTTTACAATGACCTATGTTTCCATTTGGCCAAACATATTGACCATAAGTTAATAATGTATCATCATTATAAAGATTATTTAAAATATCAAGAGCTTCATTCGTGATTAATAAATCATCACCATCTAATATGCATATTATATCTTCGTCATTTAGATTAGAATCTATTATACCGTAGTGAATATTTGGTAAAGCTGTAATTCTTTTTTTATTTTTTTTAATAATAAATCTATCATCTTTAGGTATATTTTTAGAACTATCATCAATCGAATTATCATCACAAAAGATTGCTATCCAGTTTTGATACTTTTGATTAATTATTGAATTCGCACAATCTTGAATGTAATTTACAACATTTCTATAAGGAATTATAAATACAAATCTATTCATTTTTATTTTAATTTATTTATTATATTAAAAAAAAAAGAGAGAGTTTTAAAAACTCTCTCTTTTTTTATTCTTCTTTTTTCTTTCTTGTTTTTTTAACCTTACCACCTTCTAAAGTTATAACCGTTGAATCTTTATCAGAATTATAATCAACTAAGAATTTATCTCCTTCATTTGGACTATTTGTAATAATGAAATCCGTGATCTCATCATCAATCCATCTTTGGATTGCTCTTTTTAATGGTCTAGCTCCATACTTAGGATCATAACCAACTTCAATTAGGTGATCTTTACAAGCATCAGTTATTGTTACATCGTATCCAATACCTTTAGCTCTACTAATAGTTTTTATTAATTCTAAATCAACAATTTTTAAGATATCTTCTTTATCTAAATCTTTGAAATAAATGATATCATCAATTCTATTTATAAATTCAGGTGCAAATTTATTTTTTAATTCTTTTTCTAAAATAGATTTAATCTCATCTGTTGATTGACTAGATTTTGTTTTTGTAGAGAAACCTACACCTGTTCCAAAATCTTTAACTTTTCTCGTACCAACATTTGATGTCATCAAAATAATAGAGTTTTTTAAACTTACTTTTCTTCCATGTGAATCTGTCATATGACCTTCATCAAACGCTGACAAGAATACGTTAAACACTTCTGAGTGTGCTTTTTCAATCTCATCTAATAAAATTACTGAGTAAGGTTTTCTTCTTATTATATCTAGAATAGTAGAATCATCATATCCAACATATGCAGATGGTGCTCCAATAATTCTATTTACTGAAATTTTCTCACCATATTCAGACATATCTAATCTAATTAAAGAATCTTCACTATCAAAAAGATACTTAGCAATTTGTTTAGCTAATTCAGTTTTACCTACACCAGAATTACCAATTAACATAGAAACTAAAACCGGTCTATTTGGATCTTTCATCCCAACTCTACCTCTTTGAATAGCTCTAACTACTTTTTTAACCGCTTCATCTTGACCAATTACTCTACCAGTAATTTCAGATTCCATTTTAGCTAATTTAACATTTTCTTTTTCACCTACTTTTTGAAGTGGAATACCAGTCATCATAGAAACAACTTCAGCTACATTTTCTTCAGTAACAATTTGTCTGTTCTTATGAGCTTCTTCTTCCCATCTTTTTCTAGCAGCTTCTAAAGAATCATTTAATTTTCTTTCAGAATCTCTTAATTTAGCAGCTTCTTCATATTTTTGAGAACGAATAACTTCGTGCTTTTTTTCTTTAATCTCAGCTAAACTAGCTTCAATATCTGTAATCTCTTTAGGAACAACAATATTAGAAATATGAACTCTTGAACCAGATTCATCCATAGCATCAATTGCCTTATCTGGAAGAAATCTATCAGTCATATAACGAGATGTTAAATCAACACAAGCTTTAATTGCTTCTGGTGTAAAAGTAACATTATGATGACTTTCATATTTATCTTTAATATTTCCAATAATCTCAATCGTTTCTTCTGGAGTAGCAGGTTCAATCATTACTTTTTGAAAACGTCTTTCTAAAGCTCCATCTTTTTCAATATGTTTTCTATATTCATCTAGTGTTGTTGCACCGATGATTTGAATTTCACCTCTAGCCAAAGCTGGTTTAAACATATTAGATGCGTCCATAGAACCTGAAGCACCACCAGCACCAATCATAGTATGAATCTCATCAATGAAAAGGATAACATCTGGATTTTTTTCAACTTCAGCCATAAGAGCTTTAATTCTCTCTTCAAATTGACCTCTATATTTAGTACCAGCAACCATAGAAGCTAAGTCTAACATTACAACTCTTTTGTTGAATAGTAATCTAGAAACTTTTCTTTGAATAATTCTTAGAGCTAAACCTTCAGCAACTGATGATTTACCAACACCTGGTTCACCAATAAGAATTGGATTGTTTTTCTTTCTTCTTGAAAGAATTTGAGATACTCTTTCGATTTCTTTTTCACGACCTACGATTGGATCTAATTTTCCTTCTTCGGCCATTTTTGTTAAATCTCGAGAATATGTATCTAAAATTGGAGTTTTAGATTTTGCTTCTGACTTTTTAGAAGAAGATGAAGAAGAAAATGCTTTGTCATCATCGTCATCGTCTTCGATTGCCATTTTAACATCAGGTACATTTTTAATGTACTGATTTTGTTTTCTTGTTTTTTTATCCATAATTTGTATATATTATTTTAGATATTCCTTTTATGTTTATTTTCTTAATTAGTTTATTAAATAAAATAAAAACCTGCTCATAATTTGAACAGGTTTTTTATTTTCTTTTTTCTGATTATATTTTTAATACAATTAAACCATTCTTCGTCTGTTAGATACATTCTACTTCTATTTCTATTTGTATCAAACTTCAAAAATTCATCTTTTAATATTATTTTATCTCCCATATTTTCTTCATTTTATACATTCTAACCTCATTATTATTTAATTTTAAAACTTTTTTAATAAGCCAATCCTTTGATAAAAATGGCTCTGTATCAGTTTTTAAAGTTAAATCTAATATTTCTAATTTATCTTTCATACTTTGAATGTATTTGAATTTTTCAGTTTCTCTAGTATTAGTTTCTCTTCAACTGGAATATTCTTTGGTATTTTAATATTCAATTTAATATAAAGATCACCAAGACCATAATTAACATCAGGTATACCTTTACCATTTATTCTATGCATTTTACCATGTTCTGTCCCAGCTTCAACCCAAATATTTACTTTACCACTTGGTGCTTCAACATCAACATTGGCACCACACATAGCATCTATAACAGATATATTTTTTTCAACAATTATATTATTACCATCTCTTTTATATGAAAAATCTTGTTTCTCTTCGATGATTATAAATAAATCCCCTGGAACACCATTTCTTATGTGATTTCCCCAACTTTGCATTCTTAATTGCATTCCAGTTGAAACTCCTTTTGGAATATTAACATCAATTGTTTCTTCTTTTAATTGAGTTCCTTCTCCGTGACATTGACCACATTTATTTTTAATTTGTTGACCACTACCACTACAATCTGGACAAGTTGTTTGTGTTCTAATTTGACCAAATGGTGTGTTTTGTATAACACTTCTAACACCAGATCCATTACATGGTATACAAGTTCTTGATTCACTACCACCTTTTCCACCACAACCATTACATGTTGTTTGTCTTTTGTATTTTAATTTTTTAACACACCCTTCAAGTATTTCTTTTATGTTTACAACAACTTTCATTCTTAAATCACCACCTTTAGTTCTACCAGCATTTCCATGTGGATTCCCACCAAAGAAGTCTCCAAATTGACTGAAGATATCACCGAATCCTCCACCGAATGGGTTACCTCCACCAAATGGATTACCTCCACCACCAAATGGATTACCCCCTCCGTTAGCATCACCAAATCTATCATAATTAGATTTCTTTTGTGGATCACTTAATGTTTCATAAGCACTAGATATCTCTTTAAATTTAGATTCTGCGCTAGGATCCTTATTTACATCTGGATGAAATTTCTTAGATAATCTTCTATAAGACTTCTTTATTTCATCTGGAGTTGCATTTCTATCAACTTCTAAAACGTTGTATAAATCTTTTGACATACTCATTTAATATTTTTTATTTTCCATTTAATATATTATTAATCATAATATCCCTTTTAATTGATTTTAAGGGATCATTAAATCTAATAATAGTTTGACTATTATATTTGATCCAAAAACATTCATCAAAATTGGACCATTTAAGATCTGATTTTCTAACAAATCTTAAAATAGGTAGTTGATCAAAAATTTCTTTACAGAGAGAAATTATTCTTTCTTCATTAAATTCTTCTTCGTTTAGATTTGAAATCTCATTACAAAACCAATCCATTACTTCTTCAACTGTAGATTCAACTTTTTTCAAATAAGATTCATCGTTTCTAACACTTTCTATATACCAGTTCATTTTAATGTTTTTTTAATCTTTAAATCTCTAATCTCTATTTTTATTTGCTCTGGTCCTTTATTTCTACACTTCTCTATTAATCCATTTATATAGTTTTGAACGATAAGTTCTAAAGTTTGTGAAGATCTATCAAGATTTTCAAAACTATCTAGACTATGTTTTACTTTAGGTAAAATATCTAAAACATAATCAATAAATTCATCAATATCCCACAATAGTTTAAATAGTTCAATTCTATTATATCTATCATTTAAAGTAAAAAGGCTTGGTGGATTTATAAAAATCATAGACCAAGCTCTCTTTACTGATGGTATTATTAAATCTTCTATCTTATCATCATTTTCATAAAATGTTCCAATTATTAAATCATTTTTGAAAATCTCTCTTTTATTATCAATAATATAATTTATCTCAACTTCAAATTTAGATTTTAAATCACTATCAGTTATTCCGGCTAACATGGTCTTTATCAAACCATTTCTAAATAATTGATTATCTAATTTTTCACTAAGTGGTATATCATTGAAATTTTTAATCATTATTCACCTAAAATAATTTTTGGATATCTAAATGGTTTTCCATCAATTGTATATCCTTTACTAACTACATCAACTACTTTCTTTTCACCAATCGGTAAAATAGAAATAACTTCATGTAAATCTTCATCATAAGTATTTGTTTGAATCGGTTCAATTCCTTGTCCTTTTAAAAAAGTTTCAATTTTATTTGCAATTAATTGAACTCCTTCTTTAGCACCTTCATCTTTAATGTTTTTAATTGCTAATGCAATATCATTATCCATATCAAGAATAGAGGTAATCATAGAAACTTTTGTATTGTTTTTTAATTCTTCTTTGTCCTTTTGAACTCTTCTTTTATAATTCTCAAAGTCAGCATAAAGAAGCATATATTTATTATTTGCTTCTTCTAATTTTTTATTAAGCTCATCAACTGGCGATGCGGTTTCTTCAACACTAACATCAACACTATTTTCAACTGTAAGATCTTTCTCTTTTTTTTCTTTCTTTGCCATAATTAATAATTAAATTTTAACATTTTCTTTATTGTTGCTGAGTTATAAAACTCATATGTGATATTTTTATCAACAACTTTATGTATTTCTAATTTTTCTACTTCTACTTTAAAAGTATCTATATATTCAACTAAATCTTTTAATGCTTTAATATAAAATGAGTTGGGTGTCCAATAGTCTGGAAATTTATCCAAAAACTTATCTATTGCAGAGTCCATAGTTTTCTTTCTAATTAAAAGATATTCATTTACTTTAGAAGATTTATTTGTTAGGAGTTCAACAACATAAGTGTTAAATTTAAAAATTAAGTTATCAGTTTCAATAACTTTTAAAAGACCTATTATTAGTGCGTCTTTTTCTGATAAATCAATTTCATTATTCTCTCGAAGTATTCTATCACCTTCTTTATCGGATCCTAATATGTAATACACATATGAATCCCATAAGCACCTCTTCACAAGATCCTCGGGTAAAACTTTTATTTTCATATTTATAAATATAATTTTCTTTATTATAGAATTATAACTTTATAAAGTTTATTTTTAATATATACACAAAAAAATCAAAAAATGAAAAATAGAATTCATAAAATAAAAACACCAAATGGAATAGGTCTTATAGAAGATATTCATATTAGTGAATTAGGATTCGTCATGGTTAGAGTTTATTTCCCTGAAAACAAAAATTGGATTACATGGAATATTAATAAACTAGAAAATATTTTGGAAAATACAGAACTATCATTATATTTACAAAAATAAAATTATCATGACAATAGAAGAAAAAATTGATCTAAATAAAAAGATAAAAAAATACGAAGGAACTAATCCATTTGTAATTTCTCTTCAAAAACAATTAAAGACAAGCAAATATTTAACAAAAGAAGATTTTAACGGTAAATCTGTTAAAGTTCTTTCTGAAAAACAATATGAAGCTGCAAAATCTTCGATGGAATAAAAACATTTTTAAGTATCGAATATATAATTGATTATGAAAACAAATTATATAGAAGATAGAAAACACATCGGAACTATACACGGACTTTATTGTATAGATGATTATTACCAAGCTAGGAGAAAATATTCCGATAAAACAGAATTTGTATTCATTTTAGTTAAAAATACAAAAAATGGTACAAAAGAATTAGAAATTTCATTAGATGAAATTCCAGAAAATTTCAGAAACATCTTATGAAAAAAGTAGGATTTACATGCTCATGCTTTGATTTATTTCACGCTGGGCATATAATGATGCTTAAAGAGGCAAAATCTGTTTGTGACTACTTAATTGTAGGTTTACAAACAGATCCTACTATTGATAGACCTGAAAAAAATAAACCAATACAAAGCGTCGTTGAAAGATTTATTCAATTAGAATCATGTAAATATGTCGATGAAATAGTTGTTTATGCTACAGAAAAAGATCTGCTAGATATTTTATACTCATATCCAATTAATATAAGAGTGGTTGGTGAAGAATATAGGGATAAAGATTTTACAGGTAAAGATTTGACACATATTGAAATGTATTATAATTCAAGAAAACATTCATTTTCAACTACTGAGCTCAGAGGTAGAGTTATTGAAAGATATAAAACTGAAAATAAAAAATAAATCACTTTAAACCTTTCTATTTTTATTTTGTCTTATATACAGTATTGAAATTAATCAATACATTAAAAAATAAAAATTATATGAAAAAGTTAATTTTAGCAATGTTGATGTTAACATCAATGAATGTTTTTTCACAAGATAGCACAAAAGTGAAAAAAGAAGTGAAAAAAGAATTAAAACAAGAAAAGAAAGCTGAGAAGAAAGAAAAGAAGGCTGAAAAATTGGAAAAGAAGGCTGAAAAGTTAGAAAAGAAAGAAGCTAGACAAGAAAGAAAAGAAGAGAAAAGAGAAAATCGTGAATTAAAAAACGATAAAAAGTAAAACTAAATTAAAAAACCTCTGATAATTCAGAGGTTTTTTTATATCTTTGTATAATGAATAATTTGATAACATATGAACAAGCTTTAGATCTTACTAAATATAGTGAAGATACTTTCTATGAATCAAAATTTATAGTTGATGGGTTTAATATATCTATATTCAATTATAGACTTGCACAATACTCAGATTTCAGAGATAACTCAGCTTTTGAAGTTAGAGGATTAACATATGTTTTTAACACAGATGGAACACTCTATAAAAGATATTTACTCCTTCATAAATTCTTTAACTTAAATCAAGTTGAAGAAACACAATATTCTCTTATAAAATATTTGAAAATAAAATCTGTATATAATAAAGAGGATGGATCAGTTGCATCTTTTATAAGATTACCAAATGGTAGAGTAATTGCTAAATCTAAAATGTCCTTTGAATCAGATCAAGCAGTTGGTATGATGCGACTTTATAATTCCAATAGTGAATTAAGAGATTTTGTTAACTGGACTTTAGATAATGATTTGATAGCAATATTTGAATATGTTTCACCACAAAATAGAATAGTTTTAAGATACTCTAACGAAGAATTAATATTATTAAGATTAAGAGATAACAAAACTGGTGAATACTTAGATCTATCTAACTATTCAGATAAAATAGGATCTATAAAAATAGCACCTTCAGAAGTTGATACATTAGATGGGTTAATAGAATTGGCTCAATCTGTTGAAGATAAAGAAGGCTGGATAGTTCAATTTGAAAATGATCTTTTTATAAAAATAAAGACACAATGGTATTTTGAAAGACATGGATTATTAACTAATGATCTTTGGAGAGAGCATATAATAGTTGGTTATATACTTGATGATAAAATAGATGATGTTTTAGGACAAATACCAGAAGAAGAAGTTGAAGCTCATTCAAGAATAGAAAAGATAATAGAAGTGGTAAAACATTCTATAACTGAAAAAGTAGAAGATATATTAAAATCTTATGATTTATTCTTAGAAGGTGATGTTGATGATTGTGAGGGAGAACTAAGATTACAATTAATGAGAAAGGCTTTTGCACTAAAATATCGTAAAGATACAAACTTTGGATATGTTATGTCACTATCAAAAGGTGCTGATGTTTATGACTTAGCAAAAAACTGGGTGTCAGACATGACAAAAAAATTACATATAGCAAGAGATTTCTTGAAATTGAGAGATTCATCTTTATTCTTTGTTGATAAAGAAGTTGATGAAGATGAGTGAAAAATCACTCATCTTTTTTTATAATTTCTAAAAGAGGTATTTTTGTTTCGTCAACTATTACTTTCTTGCAAAATCCGTCATATAAAACAACCTTACCATCTTGGAATGCATAATTACCCATATGAGTTCCTCTCCAATTTGGACTAATATCATACATTATTTTTTTTATTAGAGTATATATTAAAATAAAATCCGTATATTTATAATGTCAATGATAATATCGAAGACCGGTCCGTATAACTCCAATACGTAGAGGGTAAACTCCAACCTGCTTATAATTTAATAACTGATATACAAAAAGTAATAAAGTAAGTGCTGGTTAGTTTTTAACTAAAAAATACTAAAATCCGCACGTTTTTTAGTATTTTTTAGTATCTTTGTATATTGTTTAACAAATTATACCCTAATACTATACTAGCAAATTAGGATGGTTGAAGATTATATAAGTAAATTAGAAAAAAATAATTAATACTTATTTCTTATATTTGTTGTTATATTTAGGTTTATTAAAAAAGAAATTATGATTTGGTTATTTAAAGTTGATGAGGTTTTTTGGAATAATACACCAAAAATAAATGGCTATTACACATTTGATACTAATGATGTTGAGTTTGATATAACGCAATATGATATATCGCTTTATTTCCCAACTGCTGATTACTATTTACATAGTGATTCTAATATGGGGGAAATATATCAGTTGAGATATGTTGGTAATAAAAATCCAATGAGAACATTAGTATCAAAAGATGGTGAAATTTATAATATGGTTAGAGAATTTCACATAAACGAATCTTATGAAAAAAAGTAGTATTTTTAATTCTTAATATTTATATATAAAAGAAAGCTATGAGTAAAGAAATGAGAAGGTTAATATATACTTTTAATAATTTTGTTATTAAAGAAAAGTCTAATAATATTAAAAAAATAGTTTCAAAATATGATGCTCCGTATGGAATTATTTTTGATGGGGAAAACAAAATATTAGTTGGTGATATGCACCAAACACCAGTTGAATTATCTAAAAAACTTGAAAACAAAGTAGTTAATGTTGCAAACAAATATGGTTATTATGGTGAAGGTATTGGTTTGGAACATAACGAAGCAATCACCAAATCATCTTTTTATGAAAGATTAGACCCCAAAAAACATTGTGGTTCTTGGGATAGAAAATTAATTGAAAGTGGTGAAGTACCTGAAGATAAAAAATATGTTTTTTTGTATGCTTTGTTTTCAAATCCAAAAGAAAATCATAGATTAGAAAAATTATTGGAAAATACGGAAGAAGAAGATACAATTTTTGATGTCTTGCTAAAAACTATACCTGATTGGTCAGCAGATATGGGTATATTTAGTTTAGGACAAAAAGAACTAAATAAATTTCTTAAAGAAATAAGTGAAAATGGAATTGATTTTATTCAAATGTCACAACAAAAAGCAGATGAAAAATCATTATCAGAATTTTTAGATTTAGGAGAAAAATTACAATGGCCTGAAAAAAATTGGGAAGATTATCCAAATATGGCAGGTAAATTTGCAAGGGTGGCGACAACCATTAGAGACCAATTTTTAATTAATGCTGGACCTGGGGTTTATTTTGTCGGTGCGGGACATCTTAAAGATATTGTAAAAATGCCTATGGGCAAAGAAAAAAAATTATCTTTAATAGGGGGTGAGAAAATCATGTAAAAAATATTGTGTATAACGGTCACAGATAAATGTAGTTTTAACGAAAACTTAATAAAATGGAAGAACTTAATAATTTAGAACCTAACTTAGATAGAAGTAGTGAAAAATTACATTTATCTGTTGTTAGTTGTAGTGTTTGTGGAGGACAAGATATTCTTCACGAAGAAAAACAGGGAAGAGGATTACCACCTAAAGGTTGGGTAAGAAAAATGGGTGATAATAGAAGAATATCTTGGAGTGGAACTTGGGATGTTTGGACTTGTAAAGGTTGTGGTGAAACTTGGAGGGAGTTGCGTAGATAAACATTACAACTAACGGTTGAGAATATGTTTCGTTTCAATGATAAATATTCTTTGTTATACTTAGTTAAAAAATTATTTTACAAATTAAAAAATATAAATATGGAAGAAGTAAATTACAAATGGGTTATTGGACAAGGATGGGTTGTTGAATCAGAAAATGAACAACTTAAATTGATGGTTGAAGAAACATTGAAAGAAGTTGATAGGACAATAAACTTTCAAGAATATTTAGATAAATAGGTTTAGTTAAATTATTGTTTTACCTTTGGAAAATATAAATATGAAAGATAACGAATTAGAAGAAATGTATGACTTGTATTGTAAATCATTTCTGAACCAAGACATAATAGAACAATACTCCTTTGATACAGAACCAATGACAAAAGTTATGTTTGTGGAAAAAATCAAAAACCTTGATTGGTTCAAAAATGAGTGGATAGAAAAATTAAAAAACTCAAAATAATAATTTAATTGAACCTAA
>Ga0102831_1000261_pt1 | contig 25305 bp, 26 predicted proteins | sample ColrivemetaGS747_FD_84508 | JGI IMG/M metagenome (GOLD analysis project Ga0102831, IMG submission 84508) | Estuarine microbial communities from the Columbia River estuary - Freshwater metaG S.747 | ecosystem: Environmental > Aquatic > Marine > Intertidal zone > Estuary | place: USA: Columbia...
ACTGAAGTAGTTGCTGCTTTCCAACAAGCTGATGGTGACATCAATGGTGCTATCTCTTTACTTTCTGGATCTGCTTCTGCTGCTATTTCAACTGAGCAATCAGTAAGATTAGCTGCTGACGTTTCTTTAGATGCTAAAACATCTGCTGCTATGTCAACTGAGCAATCAGTAAGATTAGCTGCTGATACTTCATTAGAGTCAAGATTATCTACTGAGGAATTTGCAAGAGACGCTGCTGTTTCTATTGAGATTTCTGTAAGAAGTTTAGCTGATTCATCTTTAGAAAGTAAATTATCTGTTGATATGTCTACTGAGCAATCAGTAAGATTAGCAGCTGATTCATCTTTAGCTTCATTATTAGGTAATGATCTATCTGTTGAAGTTTCTGTAAGAAGTTCTGTTGATACTTCATTAGAAGTTAGATTAAATAATGAAGAAATTCTTAGAGCTGATCAAACAAATCAAATTAATAATAGATTTGATATTACTCCAGTTGTTAAAGCTTTCACTATTGGTGATGGTGCTACTTCTTCTTTCACAGTAAGCCACAATTTAAATACTAAAGACGTTATCGTTCAAGTATATGAAATTGCTACAGGTGAAACAGTTGAAGCTGGTTCTATTAGAAAATCTGGTGACAACACTGTTCAAATTGACTTCAATGTTGTTCCTGATTCTAATGCTTTCAGAGTAGTAATTATGGGTATCCAATTATTCAACTTTACATATGAATAATAATATTCTATTATAAAAAAATGACACCAATTGGTGTCATTTTTTTATGTTTAATTTTTTTTAATATGTTAAATAATGTATTGTTATTACATCTGTTTGATCTATTTCATAATCCAATAAATTTGGATTTATATATATTTTAGATCCAACACTTATAGTATTTGATATGGACTCACCATCTGATAGATATGCTATTGACTCTGAACTAGTACCAATTGTTAGATGAACACCATTTATATAAACATTTGGTATTCCATCACTTTTCTCACTAAATGTAATACCAAGAATATCAATATGTTGATTTACATTAGTATTCCAACTACCTATTGGATTTAAAGATATTTGAATATTTTTTTGTTCTTTTAATGATGAAAAATCATCACTCAATTTAGAAACCAAATCAGTTATCCTTTCGTCAATCGATTTATTTGTAATAGAGCTAGTTGAACCTGATTGTGTAACACCTTCATATATACTTAAAAAGTCAACTCCGATGTCTAATTGTTTCAAAGACTCTTCTTTTTTAATTTCTTCAGTTTTTACTCTGTTTAATATTTTATCCATTTCAATTCTCAACTCAACAAGTCCCGTTTTCGCATCTGAATTTGATTTAAAATCAAGTATGATAGGCTCAGTAGATGATTTAGTACCTATATAAATGGCATTAACCTTCACATACATAACCGATACAACTATTGGATTAATAGAATATCTAATACTTCCAAAGTCATCTCTTATTCTAACAGATATATCATCTTCATTAACTGGTATAACAAAGTATCCACTTTTAAAATTAGCCATATTTTAAGGTATTATATTTAATTGAATATTTTTATTACTATCAACTGAGTTTTCAGCATAGTCTAATATATCAAAATGTATCGAATAGTTGCCAGTTGCTGATATTCCTGAAATTGATATATCTAAATCATCAGAGTTATATATCAATATTGAATTTTGATCAAGTTTTACACTATAATCTCTATTATCTGTTGAGTTCTTTATTAATCTCTCCAAAACAGCCAACCTTGATATATTACCACCTGTTGAATATGTTCCACTAAGAGACATTGTTGCTGAAAATGTAGTTCCCATGGCAGTACTATATGTAAATGTAGATGTATTTTCACCAGATTTATAAACTTCTGTTGTGAAGTAAACAATAGGTGGTATACTATCTTTAGATGGACCATTACTTATACCATTATCACCCAAGTGTTCCTGTATACTAGCATAAGGTATGTTAGTTGTTTTAACCCATTCTAATATAGAATATCCTTGTAATGCATTTGCAACGTCTACAAAGTCTAGATAAATAGATCCAATTGATGTATCTGTAAGAGTTATTATTTTACCATTTTTTGATATAATTGTTTCTTTTATATCATCTACTGGTATAAAACACATTGGTCTTGGTGGTGTTTCATTACTATAAATAGTAATCGATTCACCTGGTTTCCATGTTTTTATATCCGTAAATTTTAATTTTGTAAAAGTTAATCCTGTTTGATTTATAACATCATCAAATATTGATGTTTCATCGTCAATAACCGCAATCATCGCATCAATTGACACTGGATAATTTGGATTCGTATTGTGTAGATAAATTTGTTTAATTCTATTTTCTGAGTTACCAGTTAACACCAATAAGTTACCAACTGGATATAATTTTGATGAATCATCATAATAGTTCCATTTAATATAATTATCAAACTCAAATTTTGATTTTGGATCATATGTAACTTTTAAAGAAAGAAAAGTAGCATTATCACCTAAACCTAAATGATTAAGTGGATAAGCTGTTTGGCCAGGTTTTAAGATAACTCTTCCTTTTGCGATTTGTTTATACGGTATTCTAAGATCAGATAACATCATTTTTTCTCTAGTTGATGCTCCTTCTGTTGCAATTAAATCACCACCATTTGTTTTTATAAATTGACTTTTCGGTCCAAATAAATTACCACTACAACTTGACGACATATTATTATTATTATTTTTTCTTATTTTATATATTAAATTTTACAAATCAATAACTTCAACTCTATATCTCTCTGATAAATTTTGACTTTCTGATATTTTTGTAACTATTATTTTTTTACCTTTATTTAAACTGAAATATGGCTTATTTGATAAGTTATATGTTAATGTTGACACATCGTGTATTGTAATTGGTAATAGTGTTGATGGTGTTGAAAAGTTAACCAAACCAACATTATTACTAACATCCAATGTTATTTTTTGACCATTAACTTCAGTTATTTTATATTGTCCTGAAAAATCAGATATTGATTGTGTACCTACAAAGAAATTATTTAAAACTAGTGTATCTCCTTTACTTAAAGAGTTTTTAATTATATTTGGATCTTCTGATAAATAAAGATTTAAAACTGGTCCTTTATCAATGTCAATTTTTTGAGAAAAATCAATATTAAAGTTAAATTCTTTCCAATTTTTAGATATATTATATTTATTCATATCTTCATTGTAATTAATTGGTAAATCTATATCACCGACCAATAGAACTTGACTATTAATATTACTATTTGTTGATATATTAGAATCTATATAAATATTTAATTTTTTATTTTCTGTCGAAAGATCTGATGAGGATATGTGAATTTCACAAGATTGTCTAAAATCTAAATCTCTAGATAAAACAATGCTTAATTTATCATTATTCGAAAATTTAAGAGGAACTTCATCATTGTTTATTATTGTAATTAACCAACTTTTATTTACTGGAACTGGAATATTTATAGGTATAACACCCTGTTGATTATACATAGCTGTCGTATAGATATAATCTATTTTTCTATAAGTTGGATCTATATTATCTAAAGATATTCTATTAGATTGAGAACTAACTCTAATAGTTTCAGTTGATATTATTTGATTTGTTGAATACAATCTTAATAAATCTTCCAGATTTTTAATTTTATCATTTAATGTATTAATATTAGTTTGAGTGTATAATAATCCTTTTAAATCTTCTATATCACTTTTTATTTTTATATTTTCTGTTATTATATTTAAAAAACTATCATTTGTAGAAGCTAATTTACTCATAGCGTTATTAAATAAACCCATATTAAACATAGAATTTATAGCCTCAGGGTTATAAACATCTTGTGGATTATCATTAGCCACATTGTAATTTAAACTTAAATTAAATGAATATGAAGTACCATCTTGTTGATTTGTTGATACTAATTTTTTATATGTCGGAAATCTATAATCTTTGTCTATTATATTATTACTTGGATTATCTAAAAATGAAATACCATATAAATTAGTAGCAGCGTTACCATTATTATCTTCAACTGTATAATACCACAAAATAGCATTAAAGTCAAAATCTTCCGGGGGAGTTCCATTAATATCTAAGGAGTTAAATTGATCAAAATTTGATATTCTTTTAAAACCATTCATTTTACTATAATGACTCGTATTAAATGAAACTCCTAAACCGTCAATATCACTCGTATCAACTATAACATTATTTATATCACCTCTAACACCAAAGTAACCACCAGTTCTTCTAATTAAATCACCACTTGATGTTTTATAAGTAAAGTCAACTGTATCAAATTGACCAAAATAACTACCTGGATAATTTAGTGGAGAATTGACAATTGGTGATTGAAAATTTTCTGCTCCTAGAATTTCTGGTTGATATTGACTAGGTAGTATAGGAAATTGCATATTTGGTTTATAATTAACATCATACATCGTTCTAAATAAAATATCAGGTGTTCTTCCGGCATGATCTGGAATATTAACATGAACTTCAGTATATGATCTATTCGCTTCCTGTACATTTGAAACACCATTAACTTCTCCAATATATTGAACCAGTTTATTATAAACTAATTTAGCACTGCTTAATTTATAGCTTGTGAAACTTGATATGTTTGATGTTGGTAAAACAGTTATTTGATGATTACCACCTGTAATTTCTACTAATTTTTTTATATTAAAAAGTGTGGTTTCTGGAATTGCTAATGTACCATTTAGTCCATTTATATTAATATAATCACCCACTTTAAAATTAGTTTTACCATTAAAATCTATTGTGAAAGTAGTATTTCCGATTACTGCAACTGGATTATTATTGGTAGAATCAACACTCCAATCAACAACCTCTCTTTCTTTCCAAAGATACTCTGGTAAATACTCATCATCATTTAAATTTCTTCTTTCAAAGCCAACCATGTTACTAACATATTCATCATCTGGAACAGCTGGATCAAAATCAATCAATTTTAATTTCTTACACCATTTCCAAAATATTTTTTCTGTAGTAGTTTCTAACGCATTTACATTGTAATAATATTTAGTACTATTTAGTTTACTTTCTCTAATGACCATCTCATGATTAGCAACATAGTTTCTAAGAGATTCAACTATAGAATCTTTAAAAGATGTTGTTGGTGTCGCATTTGAAGACTTATTAAAAACATCAAAATCAAAATATTTAGGATCTGATGTTGATTGTTTTGGAAAATTTAATAAAACATATTTTGAAAAATACATTTTATGATTTGTATTTTGGTAAGAAACAGAAATATCTTCTGCAGCTCCTGGAAAAGCATAAAACGAAGTTCCCTTTTCCTTTAATTTTTTATAAAGTGGTGTATTTGCCATTTATTTAAATTTTATTTTATATTCTATATATAAACATTTCATATTTCCGTTTTTATTTTTATATTTGTAAAAAAAAGATATGACAATAATTTCTGGTGAAAGTGGTAGTGGTAAGTCTGAATTAGCTGTTAAATTTGCGAACAATTTAAAAAATTCACTTTATTTAACCCTAGATAAAGATTTTAAAACTATTAAAAAACTAAAAGAGTTGAAAATTGATTATACTAATATGTCTTTTAAAAGTCTATTAGATATAAAATATAGAATATTAGAAAGAGGTGGTTTAATGTTTAATGATTTGGATTATGTTATAATTGATTCTTTAAATTTAATAACAGATCAAAAAACATATTTAGAAAAAGTAAATTACTTATTAGAAGTAGAGAAAGATTTTAAATTAAAAATAATATGCACATTAAACAAACCTATGAAATTTGATTCCTTAATAAAAGGTGGGGATAATATTAATTTAATTGAGTTAAAAAAATTAATCAAACTCTTCAAATAATTGCAATTGTACAAAGAAAAGAATGATTTTTGTTTTAAAAATTATTAGAATAGAGTAAGTTGTTTTACATACGCATTGGGTAAATCTTTCTATTTTTTTTGTTTTACTTTTTACTTTTTTGGTTGAAGTGATTTAACCACTGCTAAAACTGCGGTATTAGTTCCTTCGACAACATATTCATATAAACCCATTTTATCTATTTCTTTTGGACTTTTATCAAAAAAGTTAGAAGAATTTAAAATTGGATCTAAATCATTTCTCCATTTTAAGTAAAAGTTAAATATATCACTATCATTAATAAGACCTTCAATTTTAACATCTTCGGAATCGTCTAATAATTTTTTAATAAATGATTCATACTCACCACCTTTTTCTTTAACGGTTTCTTCAATCATTTTTTTTAACTCTTCTTTAATCTCGTTTGAGATATTTACATTTTGATTATTTTGATCTTCAAATATAAAATCATTCCATTTCTTTATCATAATCTATATATTTATTTTTAAATATCATTTTATACCCATTCTCCATTAAATATACCATCATACCAAATACCACTTTCCCATAAACCATCATCAAAGATTCCATTTTCCCATATTCCTGATTTCCAATTTGTATTTTTAAAATGACTAACAATTCTTAATCCAGTATCAAAACCATTTTCACTAGGAGAACCAATTTGAGCACCAATTTGATCATCATAACAAAACTCTAAATAAATATCATTTATTTTTATAATCACATCACAACTAATTGATATTTCCCAATATCCTGTATTTATACCATCTTTAGATGATAAATCAGTTGGGTTTGAATTTTTAAAAATGCCATCATAAAAAGGATAACCACTTTCCAAATCATTATTAGATTTATTGCTGAATATAGCATCTTTGTATGAATTAGCCTTATCGGTGCTACCAGATTGTTTAACAGTGATTATATCACCATTTGGTATTTTTAAATCGATTTTTAATGTTGATAGGTTTTCCGTTGATGTTTTATTTTCAAGTTTAACTCTAACTCTAACATCCAATATTTTTTTAGATGTTTCATTATAAATGAAATTAGTAACCACTTTATATGTATTACTTGTTTCAATTGAATTTTTACCATCCATATCAACTGTATATCCTGTTGTGTCTACACTACCATCACTTTTAAATCTCATAGATTTACCTCTTTTAGTTTCCGATTCGTAATACCCTTTATATTTTGTTAAAACTATATCCAAATCAACAAATATTTCTGTTAATTTATTAGTTTCATCTAAAACAATCTTGACAATAGTATATGAGACTGGATTATCTAAAGATCCAAATTCTTCAAAATCTTTAGTTTTACCAGTCACATTTATCGTATCTCCAATATTGAATCTAAAAATACCATTCAAAATAAAAGAGTTATTTATTTCATTAAATCCAATTATTTGAATATCTTCAAGAATACCACCCATCCAATTAGATCCAGTTATATCTATATTATAAACCACACCACCATAAAAATTACCATTAGTAAATTTACCAGTTTTCCATATTCCATATGTATGTCTTTTCGAAACACCATATTCCATATCCGCACCTGAATAGAAATTACCACCATTAAAACTACCAGAATTCCAATAAGCTGGTCTACTAGCATAAGCTCCCCAACCAAATCTAGATAATTTATTTTCTTTTTGATTAAATGTTCCGTTATACCATATACCATTTTCAAAATCCCCACCATTCCATGTACCATTTACCCAGAAAGCTGGTTCATTTTTACAACTAAATATACCATTGTTCCATGTTCCATCTACCCAAACACCACCAATAAAACTCCCATTATTCCAAGTTCCTCTATTCCAGATTCCATTGTACCACCATCCATTATTCCATGTACCATCATAAAAGCGTCCATTCATCCAAACACCATTATTCCATGTTCCACCAAACCATCTTCCATTCATCCAAACAGAATTGGAACTATTATCATCCTTTTCATTAACTACCACAGATGTTTTTTTATCCTGTATAGATTTTGAATTCCAATTACCACCATACCAATCACCATACATCCAAACACCAGAGTACCAAGTTCCACCAAACCATCTACCAAACTCCCAGTTACCTGAATACCAAATCAAACCAGTATTTAAGTCAGTTGAATCACTATTTTTACCTATTACCGCATCTGTTATCTCCGCCTCTAATATCCATTGATAGTTATTACTTAACTCAGATAATGTTAAATCATCCATAAGTCTATATCTAAATTTTGTAAAATCTACGTTAACTAAACTCCAATTATTTCCAGATATTTTAGTATTCTCTGGTTTTAATAAAACTGCTTGTTTAACTTCTTTATTTAAAGAAACATCCATTATATCAACTGGTTCAAAATTAAAGAAAGGGTCTTTTTTATAATATTTTATAAATCCAGAATCGTTACCAATATAAACATCCTGACCATATTGAACATTTACCTTGAATTCATATTCATCATAAACTTGTTTAACAGTTTGATATCCAAAATATTGTTGATTTAAATATTGTGAAGAGTAATCTCCACCATTGAATTCCAAAACAACACCCTGTCCGTTAATTAATCCATGTTTTTCTAAACACTTAATATACAAATCACCTCCTATATTAGCTGTATTTACAATTGGAATAACAACTTCTTTTCCTATATTTGTGAAGTTTATAGCCAGTTGATTTTTATCATCAGTATAAACTATACCAGTTATATTTTTATATGTATCTAAATCCGATAATAAAACTTTAACATAATTATCAGTTGGTATTTTAAAATTTAAATAATTATCATAATCTTCAAATTCATTTGTATTGATAGTGGTATTAGCACTAGTACTACTATTTTTAAAGTTTTTTATTTGTTTATTTTTATGAATATTATTCAATTCAGCTAAGTCATAACTTATCTCACTTAATTTTCTTCTAGATCGTATATTTAATATTCCCCCAGTTAGACTAATATTAATAGTGAAGTTTATCATTTTATGAAACTCAACTACATAAGAATTTGTATAATAATCATAATACTTATTAGTTACTAACAATCTACTACTTTTATGAGAAGTTCCCGCTTGTGTTACCTCAATATCAACAAATGTATTTAAAAGAATACTTGTCCATTCAAATTTTAAATTTTCACCAAAATATATTTTGTTATCATTTTTAACATTACTTTTTACACCATCTTTACCAGAAGAATTCATCCAAACACCATCTGGGACAAGAGGGCCCAAAGGTAAACTATAAACTGGTAATGAAAGATATTCTTTATCTGGATAAAAATATGGTTTTAATGGATCATCATTTATTGAAGTTAAATAATCTAATAAATTATATCTTGGTGTATAACCAAACTTTAAAAAACCACTTTCATATTTCATATCTTCGGAAATATATCCTGTAAAAGATATATTCCAATTTTTTAAATAACCTGTATCACCACTAACATTATCAATAATAACTAATTTCCAATCACCTTTAGCACTACCATTTATTAAAAGATCTGATAAATTAGTTGTATTACTCTTATATGAACCTGTTGATGGCACACCACTATCTTTCTTAAATAAATTGAAATCATATGTTAAGTCTTGTCCACTTGATGCTAAGTTTAAGTTTATAATATTTACTATCTTCCCACTTGGTCCAATTAAATTTATAATTAAATCTGTTGAGTTATCATGTGTGATATTAAATCCTAATCTAATATTATTGGGATAGATATTAGTATCACAATTAAGTGTCTGTGGAATAGAAGCAGTTCCATCTGGAATACCATAATACAACATATCCGGAGAATTAAACTTTATAAAATTAACACTAGATGTAGCACTTATACTTGTTGATAGATTATAATAAGATGTTAAATTATTAAAAATTGGTTCTATTTTAACAGAATTTCCCAACAACGATGCTTTATATCCATTTCCAATACTATGATTATTAAAATTACTTATAAAAGTATTATAATCACTAAATCTATTCAAATTAGTAAATTGAACAGATATATTATTTTTTGATAAATTATTTATTATATTCTCATTAAAATTAGAATACATATAAATAAAACTTCCGCTATTAGAAGAATCAATTTTATTTACTAAAAAATTATCTTCTAATAATGAACATTTTAATCTTAAAATATCACCCTCAGAAACATCAAAATTTGAACTTGAATTTGAATTTGGATTTGGATTGTATAACACCATTACATCACCATTTAAATAAAGATTATAACTTTGAATATTATTATTTTGTGTGTTTAAATCCGAAACATTTGTTGAAGAAGCCGTCGCTGTTTTGACAACATTTATATTGTTTTTTATAACATCTGTTCCTTTAAAAATTAAAGATGGTTTTATCGTATTTGATATACTTTGTGTACCCGTGGTGCCATTTAAACTATTGTATTTAAATGTCTTTTCTTTATCTAACCAATAATCATACCATGTTAATTCACCATTCAAATTAGTTAATTTTAATTCTGTTGTATTGGAAAAATAATCCGAATTTATAAAAACACTATTAGGTAATCTATAATCACCTTCATCTGTAAAGAAATTTAGTTTACTAGCAACATCATAATTTAGAAAAACTAATTTAGATTTCAATCTACTATAAAAAGTTGAATCAATATCAACAAAATTTAGATTTGTATCTAATTTTTTATTTAGTGAATAATTACCCACAATATAAACACCACCTAAATATTTATAAACTCTATTTACACTTTTATCAAAAACCAATACTGGTTCTTTAGTTGTTTTAGAAGTATTTAATTCAATTGAATTCCAAGTATTTAATGAAAATTCAAATAATCCTTTATCTGATGAGAAATATAAACTCAATTCACTAGTAGGATTACCTAATTGATCAATTCCAATATTTATATCATTTGATAAGACTTTGATATCACCCCATTTATTATTGAAATCCATATAAACAAAGTCATAACCTGTTGACTTAGTTTCATCATATATTATTAATTTACTATCATTTGTAGCTAATAGAAGTGGCGATTTAATTGTTTTCCCAAAAAGTTGAATATCAACATTGATTAACATCATATCATTAATCATATCATCTAATAGATATTCATCATCTTTTATTTTTCTAGAAATTCTTCTTTTGTGTGATTTCCAACCATCTATATCTTTTTGAAATTCTACAAAAATACCACCTGATCCACAAACAAAAAATCTATCTTTACTCTTAAAAATAACCTTTGTATAAGAATATGAATTTAAATTTTCAAATCTTAACTCTTTCCATGTCAACCCACCATCATCAGTTATGTGTACATTATTAAAATCTCCAACTAAAACACCTCTCAAATTATCATAAAAATTTATACATTTAAAATTCCCAAATGTGTCTATTTTTATAAACTCCATTTGGAAATTACCTTTATCAACTTTTATTAATGTTGTGTTATCACCACAAACCCAATAATATTTTTCTGTTTGTGATATACTTCTTAAATTTTCTTTCCACTTACAATCAATTAAATTAGTTTTATCAAATTGTGTATTTGTGAAAACACCAAATTCACCAACTTGTATAACTCTTTCAGGTATAGTATATTGAACTCCATCTTTTACTATATTTTGTTCAGGATGCATTAAAACATCATAATAGTTTGTTTCAAATAAATTATTATAATCTACTCTATTTCTAACCATCCAGTTATTTCCTTCAGTAAAATACATTGGTTCTCCATTTTTAGGATAAAATCCATTTAACAATCTATTTAAATGGAATTGTTTTCCAGCATTTAAAGTACCCATATAAACATTAACAGATAATCTAATACACTTTTCATAACTATCATATTCTGTTGATTTTAATAATAATCCTGATTTAAAAATATAAATACCATTTAATTCATTTGGATATTCATATTCAACAGATGTTCCGATTGAATTGACCGCGTTATAGTAACCTTCAAAAAAATCGGAAGGATTGTCATTTATATTTAGAGTTGATCTACTCATTTGATTTTTAACCAAAACCTTATAACCTTCTAACAACTTAACACCATCTATTTTTTCAATAGGTTGTGATAAATTAATTTGTGAATCTGTTGCCAAATCCACTTGAATATAATTTTGCATAAAATCATTTATAACTCTATCAGGAGTAAATAATGTTTTTAAAGAAAGTCCATATTCCGACATATTCTTTACATAAAAATCTTCAATTGAAGTTACATCAATTGATTCTGGATAGAATTTAGGAGTTAAACTTTTAGAGTATTTTGAACCTAATGTACTTATGTACCAGTTTCTAGGTTTCCAATTAGTTAAAATATCATACATATTGTTCAAGTTATTAATAATCATATAACTTGATCCACTCAAAGCTTTAGAATAAAATCTAGTAGCCGATAGTTCTTGTTTTAAATAATCAAAATCATCTTTTAAAAGAGAATCATCTGATCTATACCATTTATTTAAACTATTATTAAATACCCACATAATTATTTTTTAAGTTTTAATTCCCAATGAGCTGTTTTACTATCTACTTTTATAGTACTTTTTACAATAGTAGCACCTGATTTTTTTACTACAAATTTAATATGCTCAACAAAGTCATCATATTGATATATATCATCAACATAATCTCCTAAATTTATATCAAAATGATTTTCTGGTGAGAAAATTAAATCATAAATTAAATCGTCTTTATTTTTCACAACTCTTTTATTTATCAATATTTTTATTATATATTAAAAACATTCAATCTCGTAAAAAATATAAAAAGCAAAAAGATTATTTAATATATAAAAGAAAACAATATGCCTATGAGCAGTAAACGAAATATTAAATCTGTTAAAGAAGAAGTTAAACCAACAAGATCAACAACTACTTCTAAAACAAATGATGTGAAATTATTTGATCTTCAAAAACTTCAAATTGATTTAAAGTGTAAAAATGAAGCACAAAAAAATCTTATAAGACTTATAAATGATAACGATATAACTATTTGTTCAGGTCGAGCTGGAACCGGCAAAACATTTGTAGCTTGTGCACAAGCTCTTAAATTATTAAAAACGGAAAAATATAATAAAATTCTTTTAGCAAAAAGTGTTACCGTTTTAGAGGGAGAAGAAGTTGGTTTTCTTAAAGGAGATTTAAAAGAGAAAATGTTTCCATTTACAATATCTTTCTTAGATAACTTTCACAAAATTATTGGAGAAGAAGCAACTCAAAAAATGTTAGATATGGGTTTAATTGAAGTATTACCACTGGCATATTTAAGAGGTAGAAGTATTGATAACGCAATTATTATTGTAGATGAGGCTCAAAATATTTCACTTAAAAATATGAGGTCAACTATGACTAGAATTGGTGAAAACTCAAAAATGATAATTACTGGAGATTCTAAACAAATTGATATTAAAAATAAAAAATTATCATCATTAGATATAGTTGTTGAACTATTTAAAGATAAAAATGGTGTTGGTACTATGTATTTTATGGTTTCAGATATTGTTAGAAGCTCTATTGTTAAAATGGTTGAAGATGAATTTGACGCCTATGAAGAAAAGGAAAATAATTTAAATAAAAAAAACCAGTAGTTGACTACTGGTTTTTTTATTGATCTTCATCATCAAATGAGAAATCTAAAATATCATCTTCTTCGTCAACATGTCTCGGCAATTCTCCTCTACTTGATGTTAATACATAATCATATAGAAACAAATCAGTATTACTAAACGAATCAAAATTGTTATTAAAATTCATCTTCATAAATTTAAATGTATCTAAATATGGATAGTAGTTTAGTCCCTCACAATTTAAATCAACTTTTAATCTTAATATTTTCTTTTTACCATCAATATTAAAAAATAACTCCGATTTAGCATCTTGTCTCCATTTATAAATATATCCTCTTTCCTCTGCCCATCTTTTAAATGTATCAACATCATGGTCATAAAAAGTATAGATTCTATCCATAATTTTATATTCTTCTCCTGTTTTCGGATCTTTTACACCACTCTCCCATAGAAGAGCTCTAGCCTTTATCTTACCTTCTGGTGTAATTAATATTAACATTTTAATATTTGGATTTATATCATATAATTTCATAAATGAATTTCTTTCTCTTTGTCTCATACAAGAGTTCCAAAGAGTACCAGCCACCATTCCGTTAAGATTAAAATAATTATCTTCTAAATAATATTTAGATATATCCGATCCTTCTACAACTTCTAATTTAGAATTATCGTTAGAAAAAAATGATTTATAAAAATTAACAAATCTTTCAATCTCTGAATCATCTATATTCCAACTAGTTATTGAAAATTCATTAAAAAACTTTTTAATAAATCTCCCAACCTTTATATTCACTCTACCTTTATTCCAGTGATCTTCTACTTTTTCAAATTTAGATTTTGGTAAAAAAGATAAAGTATCATTCTTATCTTCAACTGGTGAAATAAAATTACCTTCTTCTTTTAAGTGATTATCAAATTGACCATTAAGCATAATCTGAGCAATGATATGGTCTCTACTTGCGAATTTTAAAAATTCCAAAAGCTTTTTATCAAAAATGAGAGTTTTAAACATTAATATATAGTTTTATGAAGTTTATTTTAGAATATAAAAAATGGAAACCATCATATGAAGTTGGTGATGTTGTATTGGTAGAATACTGGTATTTAGATGAAGAGGATTGCTCAAAACATCTATATAAAGAACTACCATTAACACCTGTTAAAATCATAGAAAAGTTATCTAAATTGCCATCTAATAAAAAGATTCATTTTCAAAAACATCAGGTATCTGAAAATATTACCAATTTCTTTAAAGTTACACATAATATTCCTAATTCAAAAATTAAAAATGCTCCTGATGAAATTATTAAGTCAGTTGATATTATAGACTATCATCGTTAACATATTCAATTAGATAATTATAAAATTGTTTATCATTTTCAGATTCCATATCTAAATATTGTTCTTTAACAACCTCTAACTCTGAGTTAGTTAATTTACCAGTAAATTTACTCATTACCCACCCATAGTAAGATCCTCCAAAAATAGATGGTTTTATCTCTTCTAAACCAGATCCACTATCAAAATATTGGCGACCACTTTCAATACCTGGTGTTGTATTTGATTTACCAACTTTAATATTTTCTAATTCATCAAAGTCATGATAAGTCATTTCACTATATTCATCATACCAATCGTCATTATATCCATATGCTTTAGATCTTTCATCTTTTTCCCAAGATCTAACTTTATTTTTTTTCTTTTTCTTTTTACCATAGTAACCATTACTATTACTATAATAATTACTACTACTATAATTAGTAGTACTACTAGATTTATATTCAGTTACTTTTGGATCACGAACCGTTGGTAAATTATCCCAATCGACTTTTAAACAAGCCTCAGCTAATTTTCTCAAGTGTTCGATATCTTGACTTTCAGTTGTTGTATGTTCTTTGTAATATCCAACAGATAAGTTTGTACACTCTGGGATAATATCTATAAATTCAGCAGAGTCGGTATAAACACCACCATCATCCTTTTTATATTCTAAACCAACACCTGCACTATTTAATTGATTTGCTAATTCATCAGCAAATTCATTTGAACAACATCTAGACCAAGATTGGTGTGTAATAACAGAGAACACATCACGTCTATCAAATGATATAATACGATCATATTTACCTTTAAAATCTCCTATAGATTTTGCAGCCAAACCAGAACCAATACAACCAACTTCTTCACCAATAAAAAAGTAGTAAAGACCAGGAACTTTATGATTCATCATCCATAACATTATAGTAACACCTGCTTTATCATCAGCACCTAATACAGTTGTACCATCTGTTTTGATAATATCACCATCAAACACATGGTTAACTTTAGATGAAACTTTTGTAGCAGTATCTAAGTGAGATGCGAAAATAGTTCTAGATTGTCCTATCTCATAAAAATAGTTACCATGAACATCTTTCTTTAGATCTTCTGGAAATATACCCACTCTCTTCATTTCAGCAACTAAACTATCTTCTAAACCATAAGGATAAGTTCTTGAAGTAAGCTTTATAAATGTGTTGAAAATAAAATTGTCTTTGTTGAATTTGCTCATCTCTCTTAATTTGTTTTACAAATATAAGGAATTATTTAGAATAAATCAAAACAAATAGATATTTATTAATATATAATTTAAGTTCTTAAACTTATGTCAGGTTATTCCGGGTAGCCTCTGAAATTTAGAAATGAATTAAGATATAAGTTAAAAAAATAAAAAGAATAAAAATGGCAAAAATTGCAAATTCTACAACTAAGCCAGGTGCTTGGGTTGTAAACTCTAAAGATAGAGGAAGAAAATCTATCAAAAGTGGAAAAGTTTATTTAACTGACTCCGAAGAATTCGAAATCGAATTATTTAACCCCTTAACCGAATGTGTCTTAGCTGACATCAAATTAAACGGTCAATCAATCTCAAAAACAGGATTAGTCTTAAAACCAGGACAAAGATTTTATTTAGATTGTTTTATTGACGATAAAAAGAAATTTGTCTTTAATACTTATGAAGTTGAAGCAACTTTAGAATCGATAAGTGCTATTTCAAATAATGGTAAATTAGAAGTTTACTTTTATAAAGAGTCAGTTGTTTCAATTAATAATTGGCGAGATAGATTTAATACTGTTATAATCGAAAGATATTATCCAACTTATCCATACTGGACAACAACACCTTATTACGGTACTGGAAGTTATAATATTTATAGTGGAACTACAACTAATATAGTTGGTACCACACTAAATACTAATTCAACAGGATCATATACTTTAGGAGATAATTTAATGAATCAATTAAATTCTACTTCTAATATTCAAATTGGTGGATCATTGGAAACTGGTAGAGTTGAAAAGGGGAATAATTCCAAGCAACAATTTAAAGAAATTGATATGGAGTTTGATAAATATCATATTTCATCTACAATTTTAGAATTATTACCAGAAAGTAGGAAACCAGTAGAATTAAAAAACGTAAAAACTAAACAAAGTCAATTACTTTCTTCAGATGAAGTTATTGAATTGATTAAAAAACTAGGTGAATTACATAGTGCTGGTATCTTAACTGATGATGAATTTTCAGAAAAGAAAAAAGAATTATTATCAAAATTATGATTCAAGAAAAAGAAATAGATTTAGACAATCCAATATTTGTTTACTACGTAAATATTCATGGATTATCACATGATTCAGTCGATAGATTACTTACTGAAGTAGAATCAGCATTTAATTATAAAAATGTTACTGTTTGGATTGTACCTAGAAGTGAAGGTGAAACTAAAATAGAATGTGTTTATGATGGTAGAATTAGAGAAAGAAGTGAGGAATTAAAATTCTTAATTGATGAGATTAATGAAAAAGTTGATATACTTTCAAAATCTGGATCATTCGATGATTTCAAAATAAACATAAGAGATTGGAGAATTAAAAATCTATTGGAATAAAAAAGAGACCAATTGGTCTCTTTTTTTATATCAACATTTCCAATGTCTTAACATAATCTAAACTTTTTGATAAATCAATATTAGTGTTCCAAGACTCACTATTGAAGGTATATACTCTTGGATTATCACCATATAAATCACGGTTACCACTTTCTCTAATCGTAAACTTCTTTATATAAGAATCTACTAAATAACCCTCTTCTGAACTTGGATTACTTATAACATTTTTAATACCAAAAATCTTTTTCGAAAACATTTGTAAATAAAGAGCATTTGTAAATTTAGTTTCTTTTACTTTTCTCAATAACAATTTATTGAAATTAACCAATTCTGATAAAATACTTCCAATTTCAGTATTTTCAGATTTTATATCCTCTAAGTATTTACCTAACTCTCTATCTAATTTAGCATTTATTTTCTTTCTTTGAATTATAGATTCCTTAATTCTTTCTAAGTATATTTCAATTGTGTTTTTCAATAATTTATCATCTTCTACACTCTTTAATTGTTCAATTTTAGAAATAACATTAATAAGATTATCAATAATATTAGATAAATAATATGGTGTTCCAGACGCATATAACTCAAATACATACCAGTTTCCTATAAAATAGGATAGTATATCTCCGATTTTAGTAAAATCAATTCCCTCAGAAGAAATACCTAATCTATCAATTGTAGCATTTATTCTTCTATCGATATTAATTTTTCTTAATTCTTCATCAGTTAATCCAATTTGTCCTCCGATAACACCTTTTTTAGCTTCTTCTCTTTCTGATTTTATAACATCTGTTGGTTTATAACCACCTCTTTTTAAGATTTGATCTACCTTTATATAAATACCAAAATTAGCATTATCTTTAATTTCTTTGAATTTTTTATCTTTGAATGGTGATTGTTTACCAACATTACTAATACTTGTATTAAAAACTTCAGGATCATCACTACTTATTTTATCCCCTTCTAATTTATAATCAATTGGATTCTCACCTTCTTCATGAACCGACAAATAAATATGATCGTTAGAAGCTTGACCATCTAGTTGTGTTAAAACCCAAGAATATGGTCCGTAATTTTCCCAATTACCACTTGGGGTTATTCCATCACAGCTATCATTATAGTGTATCAAATAAACTCTACCATCTTCTGATTGGTAAATTTTACCAGGTGTTAATCTATAATGAACTTCACTAAAATCATAATACTCCTGTAACCAAGCAATCGCTGGAGTTCCATTTGGCAAAGATCTTAAATATTCAACATAGTTAGATGAATCACCCCACACTTCGTCACCATCCTCATTTTTTGTTCTACTTGGGCAAGGAGATGGTATCAATTTACCTGTTTTATATTCAGGTATATGACCCTCTCTAAGATATTCCATACATTCTTCTGGTAGAAAAGACCATTTACTTAAATCTCCTGAAATTGAAGTTATATTACCAATTGATGTTTTTCCTAAGTATTTACCCTCAACAGAAAACCAAAATTTAATACCAAAAACATCGAATTCATTTTGGAATTCAGGTGCTTTAACTTTCCATAAATCTCTATATGATTTATAATCAACATCTTCATCTTCAATTTTATCAATTGGTATCTTAAAAGATCCTAATATAGAATTCATGTCATTTAAGAAGTTAGATTTCTCTCTATCAGATATACCAGATTTCTTTAAATAATCTGTTATCCTAGATAATATATTAGATCTAAATGCTTCATATAATTTAATTCTTTTCATTATTATAATTAATATTTTTGAATATTTAAATATTCTTTTAATTTTAGTATCATATATTCAGTAAACATATCTGAAGAATTTATATTACCTATTTGCTTAATATCAACTTTAACAGATTTGCTTAAAGCTTCTGATTTAGAACCATCACCACGAGCAATTACCTCATGGTAATCTCTTTCGTTTAGTGGCAAAATAAATGGATAGATTTTATTGGTAGTTCCTTTAGATGTGAATAGAGGTTTCATTTCATCTTCTATTACATAATCTTCTCTTAAAACTATACCTGCCTCTTCTTCTAATTCTCTAACTAGACATGTTTTTGGATCTTCTCCTTTTTCAATTGTTCCAGCAATTAGTGTTAAGTGATATTCTTGACCAGTTACATATTTGAATGTTGGTATGTACTCATACCTTAAAATTATTTGATTTGTTTCAATTAAAATTGGAATACATACAATTGAATCTCCAGTTTTTAATATACTCCAATCTTCATACTTTACAATAGAAAAGTGATCATTATTAAATAGAACTTCTTCTGCTAACTCTTTTTCTTTAGTTGGTCTTATTTTTGAAAATTGCTTCATTATTTAATATTAGTTTTACTTATATATTAAATAACAATATTATAATTATTAAAATTTGTAATTTTTTGTGCTCTTTCTTGCCTTAACCTGTGATTTAGTATTGTTTAACTCTGTATTACCCATTTCTAATCGAGCATTAACTCTTTTCAATACCAAACCCTCAATCATGTCAATAGGTGTTAATTTATCAAATAACATAGAGAAATTATTTTCATAAGATTTAACACGGTAAACATTATCAGAAATTCCCCATAAGTAATCTTTTTCACATTCAACCTTGCCAAACATTTCATCTAATAATTCAACACGTTGTTTAAATGTTTTACCAATAAGATAATCCCCATCATTTACTAGAATATCAAATATTACAAATTTATGATTAAAAACAGAATTTTCATCTCTTTTTGATTTATTCATATATTCACCATTTAACACAGTCCACCCACCAGTTCCTCTATATAAAGAAAGTATTTCATCATCTTTAATCTCAAATCTGGTCAATCTATCACCATGTCTATTCATTATAATAACTTTAACACCATCAGTATAAATGGTTGAATTACTCCCATTTAATTTTGGTTGACCTATAAAACTACCATTATCATAGTAATTTAAATCTGTTGATGGTACCGCGTTTTGTGGACGAGGGGGATAAAGATATCTATAAGAATTATATTTCATAGTATTATTTTTTACAAATATAATAAAAAAAGAAAACCCATACAAATTTTGTATAAGTTTGTTTCATGATTCTAAAAATATAACTGCAATAATACCTAATATCATTCCAATTATTTGATGTAAAGTTAAAACTTCTTTGTAATATAACCAACTAAATAAAGATAAAGTTATTACATTTGATAGTGAAAATATTAAACTAGCTATTCCTATATTTTTGTATTTAAAGCTAAAAGCCAAAAAAACTAAACCAATACACCATGTAATTAAACCAATAATAAATGTAGTCCAGTTGTTACTATGTGTCCATTGTTTCATGAAAATATCACCAATGGTTAAAATTAAACCACCAATTAAAACTAATATTAACCCTATGTTAATCATATTTTATATTTTTTATAATACAAAAATCATTAAAATGGTAAATCATCTTCTATATCTATAATAACTGGACTATTAGATTGTTTGTTTATGTAATCCATATATAACTGAGCTTTATAATCATCCATCATTCTTAAAAAATCATTATATTGATTAATATCTAATTGAACATTCTCAATCATATCATAAGCCATATTATCTACACACATACCTTTTAGTTTTTGTTTCTACAAATATAAGGAATTTTTTAGATATACTTTCTAATTAATTTAAATATTTCACTAATATCTGTAAATTCTAATTCTCTATCAACTCTAACTGGTAAAAAAGCAATTGTAAACCCATGATTTCCTTCAAACTTTTCAGTCACCCTCTTTCCATTTATTTCATCTATATAAATCCATGGGTAGTTTCCAACCAATTTAATATTGATATTAATCCTCTTCATTCTATCAACAAATACTTTCAGTTTATCTTTTTCCATTTCTTTTTTGTTTTTCTTTATAAATATCTCCAATAGTTATAGGTTCTTTGTAATGTGGTTCTCTTAAACCTAAAACTATATCAATTCTTCTATTTCTCATTTCTGTTTTACCATAAATAGTTTCCATATCTATGTAAACACCAGGTATAGTTGGATCAACCACACTCCATCTACGGAATGCTTTATTAACAATCTTATAACCCCAATCAATTTTTGGTAATTCTATATAACCAGGTTCCTGACATTCATAGTCATGACAATAAGTTTCACCACAATTATCACAGGGTGAGTAATCATACATATAGTAATCATCATCCCAGTAACTATAATACCAAGAATCCCACTCTAAATCATAGTCAAAAATATAATCTAATTTTTGAGATTTTGTTTTAAATTTTTTTAATGACATTACTACTATTTATTTTTACCAAAGACAACAATTTGGTAAATTTTTACCAAAAATAGTAAAAAAGTTTAAAAATACAAAAATAAGTTTAAAAACTTAATATATACTATTATTAAAAAAATTATATATATGAAATACTTAAAGACCTATGAAGAGCTTATGGCATATGCTGTGTTGAAGCACGATCAAAATCTAAAAAACAAAGCACATGCTGATAGACTAAAGAGAAATACAGATTCCAAAGTTACATCTAAAGTGGAAGACGATGAGGATTTCACAAGAATACCTGATGAGGGAGGTGAGGGTGAAGTCGAAGTACCACAAGGTGAGGGTGAAGTCGAAGTACCACAAGGTGATGATGAAGTAGAATATTAAATCCTTTTTGAATACTTTTTTTTATTTAGTCTTTATTTAGTGTATGGTTCATTAAATCTATATGAGAAAGTTTTTCTATATCATCACCAGATTTAAATAATAAGAATGGTGTAGTAAAATACTTGGAGTAAGCTTCTGTATCATCTATATGTAAATCAATATTATTATTTTTACAATAATCACCCTTTATACTATCCCATAAATCAGAGTCGAATTTTCTTTGTATTGTACCATCTGGAAACTTTATTTTACCATTTTCTTCAGCACCAATTTCTTTCAAATGATCATAAACTGAAAAATAGTGAGTCCAAACAACACCACTCTTTTTAACTAATTCAATTAATTCTTCTCTCCAAGATCCACCAGTTACTATATGCACTTCCCCACCAGACGCAATAACTGATTTACTTATAAAGGAAAATATTTCTGGTTTATAATCTATAACACCATGTATATCTAAAGATAATTTCATTCTAAAATTCTATTAATCTTATCATCTCTTTCTACTGAAAGTAGAACTGCCTTAACATCTGGTAATTCTAACACATAATTTAGAACATATCCAGGAATAACATTCTTTTTAGTTTGGTTGAAATAATCCATTCTTCTACAATTAGCAAATGGTGCCTTTTTAGACATTTTAGCAAATTCACTATCACTTTCTAATATGTAAATAACACTAGATAATGATCCTCTTTTAATCAACTTTCTAGAGTGTTCAATTAAAACTGCTATATTTACAAACTTAATAAAATACATAGTACAAATATAAGGATATTTTCCTTTATATTCTATTCTCCAGTAGAAAGTTTTATATTGTAAATAATTACTAAAAGAGTATGTGCTATTTCAGCAATTGCCATTCCGTTAAAAAGAGACATTAATATCATGGGAATAATAGCCATAGAGACAGATATACCTACTTTATGTGACCAATCTTTATATGAAAGATTTTTTCTATTTAGATAAGAAAAGAGGAATATTGTAAGGGGATAAAAAAAGAAATAAAGACCAGCTGATAAGTTATGAATGATATACCAATCCATATTATACATTCCAACCATAAATAAACAAATTGAGAGCAGTGCAAATAGAAAATAGAAAAGATATCTATAACCTAATCTTCTCTTATTCTTTAAATAAAGAAATGAGTTAATAAAAATAGAAATGGCAAAAGTACAAACTGCGGTATTCCATAATCTCCCAATCCAACCAGATTTACCCCACCTAGATAATTCAATATCAGTTAAATTAAAATCTGTGAATTTCCAACATATTATAAAGACAATTATGAAAAGTAAAGCTGAAATCCAACTTTGACCTCTTCTTATCATCTTTATATATTGATCTCTCAAAATTCATCTTATTTTTGTATTATATATTAAATTTCACCAAATGAATTTTTGAATAATTCTCTAATTGCTCTTACTCCAGAAGGATTAATTTCTCTAGTTCCTATACCAGCAAAGTTTTCTTCAGTTATTTTAGGACAGGATGCCAACTCAACAAATTTTAAAGAATTATAAGACCATCTAAACCATTTTCCTAAATTTTGTTCAAAGATATAAACTTCTCTTTCATTATTAATAGCCATTTGAATTGCGTAACCTGTACCACCGGAAACTATCTCCATTTTACTTTTATTATAGTATCCTTTAGTATCTTTTTTACCTGGTTTGATTATTGTTCCAACTGCAAAAACTTGTTTTGAATATTTAACTTGAGCCCAGTTTCTAGCCAACAGAGACATATATTTTGATATACCAAATCTATTTAAGATTTTATTAGCTCTATTAATTTCAGTAACACCTTCTTTAAAATCACTTTCTGTGATTTCTACTTTATTAGGTGATTCATGATATTTTGTTTTCCACGAATAGGCATGAGTTTTTATTCCATATTGAGTGGATAATTCCTCAAAAACAGAATCAGCACCTTTGGCTCCACCAGAGTGACAAATCATATTTTCCCTCTTTAGAGGTTTTTTACTAAAAAGATCATCTAACATTTCCATCTAAATTAATTTTTAAATTATCAACACTCCAAATAGCTAAATCTCCATCACATCTAAAGTAGAGATCTCTAATATCCAAAGGCTCATTTACTATATATTTTTTTAATAAAATGAAATATTTATGACCATTACACCCAACTAATTCCTTTTCTATAAAATTGCCATTAAAGTCAAAATAGGAGTGAATTCTAAAATCTTCTTCAGTTTTAACATTAAATATTTTAACATTAAATTTACTACTATCCAGTTCTTTTAAAAATTGAATATCATTTATATCACCATAAGAGAATATAACCTCATCCCATTTGATAAATTCTATATTTAAATTATTTTGTGGTAAATTTTTAATTAAATTTTCAATAATAACTCTTTGAGCTCTAACTTGTTTTTTAGGATTAACATTTCCAAAAATAAATTGTCTAAAATGTTTTGAATGATGAAATATTGGATGTATTTGAAATTTATTCAAAAGATCCGAATACGTATCACCTAACTCATTTATAAAATCTGGATCATATTTTTTAAATACTTGCCAGTTAGCCATTCTCAAATCAATTGAAACATATTTTTTACCCTCATCAAAATCTATATTTTTATTAATAGGTAAGTCAGGAATTAAATTATCATCATTTAATTCATTAAAAGATCTAGTTGATTTAATATAATTTATAACCTCATCAATCTTAGCCATTTTGTATTGGAAAACATCCTCAATTTCTTCTTCAGCTTCTTGAAATAATTTAACCAATTGATCAATATTTTTCCATCTATTTAATTTAGCATATTGATTTTTATAATATTCAAAATCTTTGTAACTAGGTACATGTAAATCAAATAGTTTTACGAAACTTCTTATATCTTTCATAGTAATTTTTTTAATTGATAATCTCTTAATTCACTTTTATAATCTTTTTTGATTTTATTATATTGAGATAATAATTCATTGTTTTTTTGATAAACTTTTGAATATTCATCATTCCAATCTCTTATCATTTCTAAGTGAGTTTTATTCCTTATATCAAACTCAAAATCTTGAGAGATGTAATTATTGAAAACAATAATCCATACGTTCTCAAATACTACCGTACCAACTAATCGATTTTTTACTTCAGCTATCTTAAAATTTGATTTTAATTTTTCACTCCATGTTTTAATAACAAATCTTTGATAAGTAGTATTATACTTAGTCCATGTAGATTCTTCTATTACATAATCAGAAAAAACATCTTTAATTATATCTAAAATCTCAAC
>Ga0102831_1000265_pt1 | contig 25127 bp, 23 predicted proteins | sample ColrivemetaGS747_FD_84508 | JGI IMG/M metagenome (GOLD analysis project Ga0102831, IMG submission 84508) | Estuarine microbial communities from the Columbia River estuary - Freshwater metaG S.747 | ecosystem: Environmental > Aquatic > Marine > Intertidal zone > Estuary | place: USA: Columbia...
AAACTGGCTGAGCTACGAACTGCAGGCGCAAGACCTGCACGCCGGACGCAACGAAGTGGAAATCACGCCCATCAGGGGATCCAAGCCGGATGCTTGGACGGACCTGCGTTGCAGCGTGCGGGCACGGTGACCTCGTTGCCTCTGGTAGGGACGCGATGGCATCGCGTCCGCTGTCTCTCTGCGTTCCCAACCGCTAACCGCCGGAAAGCCAAAGGGGGCAGACTTCCGCGACTTCCTTGCTAAAGACCGGGCGAATCCCGAGGATGCCCCCGTGGTCATCCTGATGAAAGCCCCCCTCCGTCAGTTCCTCGCCGTCTTACTCACGTCACTGACCACGCTGGTGGCCGCCGAGTCGACGCCGAAAAAGCCCAACGTCCTGCTGATCCTGGCGGACGACCTCGGGCTGGAATGTCTTTCCAGTTACGGCGGGACTTCGCACCAGACCCCGAACTTGGATCGCCTCGCGAAGGAAGGGATGAGGTTCACGCATTGTTTCGCCAATCCGCTGTGCTCGCCGTCGCGGGCGCAGCTGCTCACCGGACGTTACCCGTTCCTGAACGGCCTGAAGGTCGTGCTCTCCAGCAAGAGGCAGGAGGATATCTTCCTGCGACCAAGCCAGCCGAGCTTCCCTCGTCAGCTGAAACAACACGGCTACGCCACGCAGATCGTCGGCAAGTGGCACGTCTCGCTCGAGCACAAGCATGACACCATCCGCGACTTCGGCTTCGATCATTACCAGACCTGGAGCATCTTCGATGATCGGGGCCAGAAGACCACGCGCTACTGGAACCCGTACCAGCTCCGCGACGGTCGCATCATCGCCGAGGAAGTGCGTAAGCGCTACGGGCCGGACGTCGACCTCGAGACGCATCTCGATTTCATCCGGAAGTGCGCGCAAGACCAGAAGCCCTTCCTCGCCTTCTACTCGACCTATCTGCCGCACTATCCCTGGGAGCCCACGCCTGACAGCAAGGAGCAGGGTTATCGCGCGCCCGATGTCGCCCACAAAGGCGATGCGAAATACTTCCCGGAGATGGTCGCCTACCTCGACCGCCAGATCGGCGCGATGCTCCGGACGCTCGATGAGCTCGGCATCGCCGACGACACCATCGTCATCTTCCTCGCCGACAACGGGACTGACGTCGGCCTCCGGCACCAGTGGGGCGACGGCCGGGTGATCGCCGGCGGCAAAGGCACGATGACGGATCGTGGCACGCGGGTTCCGCTCCTCGTGCGCTGGCCGGGACGGATCAAAGCCGCGGCCACCTGCGCGGACCTCATCGACCTCTCTGATTTCTTGCCGACCCTTTGTGCGCTCACCGGGGCGCCGCTACCCGCCGCCCGCATCCACGGGCGGTCGTTCGCGCCGCAGTTGCTCGGCCAGCCAGGCCAACCTCGCGAATGGGTGCATATTCAGAACGCGAACCATCGCCAGGTCCGCGACCGTGAGTTCATGCTGAACAACCAAGGTGAGCTCAGGCGGGTCGTCGAACTATGGGAGGACCCGGCCAAGCCCGACGCGAACACCGACCCAGCCAAAGAAGCGGCCGCCCGTAAGAAGTTGCAGGCCATCTTCGACGAGCTCGGGCCATGAGAGCTCCGGGCCGCGCCACGTGCCGGCCTCGCTGACTCGGGTAGGGACGGCTCTCCGAGCCGCCCGCTCATCTCTCTGCCGTTCCCAACCGCTAACCGCCAACCGCTTCCACCTGACGTGGGTAGGGTCGGGACCGCGTCACGACATAGCTGCCTTTAGGTAGGGACGCGATGACATCGCGTCCGCCCTTGCCCCTCTCGGACGCGACACCGTCGCGCCCCTACCTTACGGCCACCGTGCGGTGGGCGTGCCCCCATACTCAATACTCCATACTCGATACTCTCGCATCTCTTGCCCTCGTTTACATCCCCTTGCCCACGTGTCCCCGTGTCAACGTGCCCCCTGTCATAACCCCTCAGCCAAGTCTGGTGATGATCCTCCAGTTCGCCGCTATCCTATCGTCTTCGTCGGCTTGACCGCCACGCCTGTGGCCATGTGGAGGATGCAGATCGCACCGGACTTCGAGCGAGCCAAGCGGTACTACGACAAGAAACGGCCGGCCGAACTCGCGGCCGTCTTGCGCAACCTGGCCCGGCTGCTGGAGCAGCTCAACAGCCTACCACACTGCCGCGCGGCCCACGCCGGCTTCCTGCATCACGAGCCGGCGGGGATCTGGGCGCTCGACCAGAAAGGGCCGAGCCGCACCAAACTCCAGGAGACGAGACTCTACGTCTTCCCGGCGGAGGAGAATCGGGTCTTGCACATTATAACTGTAGGGAATAAGAATTCCCAGGCCGCCGACCTCCGGTGCGCCCTTGATTTCGTCCGCTCCCTCGAGCCTCCCCACCAGCCATGAGCACGCCTCGCCACCGCCCTCCGTCCAAGCCCGCCCCGCGGACCTATGCTTCCGTCGAGGAACTGATCAAAGGAGAAGGACTCGGGGATAAGATCCAGCAGGCGTACGCCCAGATGGCGCAGGACACCTGCGTCACCGACGGGCTCACACGCCTCCGCCGGCGTGCTAAGCTCACGCAGGCGGATGTCGCCAAGCGTCTGGGCGTGACGCAGGCGGCCGTCTCCAAGATCGAGTCCGGCCGGGACGAGACCCTGACCCTCGCCATCATCAGCGCCTACGCCTCGACCAGCCGACAGCGGATCAACCTCAGTTTCGGTCGCCCCTTGACGCACGTCGAAGCCGTCAAGCAGCATGCGCTCGGCCTGCGCCATCACCTGGAAGCGCTGACCTCTCTAGCGCACAAGGACGAGACCATCGCGCGGGACATCGCCGGCTTCTTCCATGAAGCCTCGCGGAATATCGACCAGATCGTGAACCATTGCCGAGAGCGTCTGCCTAAGAGCCCCAAGATGGAAGTCCGCATGCAGACCCTCGCCCCAGCCCCAGTTGTCTCCAGGTAGGAGCGCGGCGAAGCCGCGTCAAGTATGGTCGGGACCGCGTCACGACATAGCTGCCTTTAGGTAGGGACGCGTCGGCGACGCGTCCGCCCACGCCCCCTCGGTCGCGACACCGTCGCGCCCCTACCTCCAGCAACCAACCTCCGGCCCTCGGGTCCTCGTCCTGAACCGATTCCTCCGGCAATACGTTCACTTGCGTCCGAGCAGGCTCATGAGCGCAGGGCACACGTAGATCGTCGCGCGGCGACGGACTCCGGCCCGCTCGACCTTGATCACCTTCGCGGCGACCAATTTCTCAAGCCACTTGTGGACGGTGACCCGGTTCTCGTCGCTCCTCAGTGAGGGCACGGTGAAGGCGGGGGTGGCTAAGAGTTTCGGCAGGAGGTGACCGGCCGCGCGTTGGCCAGCCGCTTCGAGCGTAGCCTTGGAAACTTCATCGAACCTCTGCCGGATCAGTCGGAAGAAGGCGGCATGCTCCAACGCCTGCTCTTTCATGATCTCGAGCATGAACTCCACCCAGGCCACCCAATCCTCCGATGTTCCCCGCTTGTGCAGGTTAGCCAGCAGCTGGCGGTAATCCTCCCGATGGACATAGAGCTGCCCGGAGAGGACCAGGTTGGGCTCGGCCGTGGCGCCGGCGCGCATGAGATGCAAAGGCATGAGCAAGCGCCCTATCCGTCCGTTGCCATCATGGAAGGGGTGGATGAGCTCGAAGAGCGCATGGGCGAGGGCGACCCTGACCAACGGTCCTTCGGAACCCGGGTCCTCGGCCATGAAACCGAGGAGATCATCCACACACTTCGGGACCAGCTGCGAGTCGACCGCCGGCCGGCCGGCCGCATAACCCACATAGGGGGGCTTGCGGAACTTGCCGGGATGGGCGCCGGCTACCCCTTCCATCAAGAGGGCGTGGATTCCGAATAGGAACGAAGGGGTGAGGGGGCGCCGGGCAGGCAGATCAGCGGCCGCATGCATGGCCGCGAGCGACCGGGCTGCCTCGCGCACCTGCTCGTCCCGGGAGGCGAGTTCGTCGGTGCCGACGAGAACCTCGTCCATGAGCAACTGCCGGGCGGAAGCTTCCACCCCTTCGATGGCTGAACTCGAGGACGCCTCCATCCGGAAGAGCAGGTCCCGGAAAGTGACACCTTTGAGTGCGGCAGGGAGCCCGGCGGCCGCCGAGTCGAAGCGCGCCACCGCCGCCGTGGCCGCCGACAGGCCCGCCCAGCCACGGGTCAGGTCGATCGGTGGGCGGCGGTATACATAACAGGTCTCCTTGGCGGCCATTTGTAAACTTTAAGTCATATTTATTTACAAACAAGCCGAATCAAGCCGGTGATGTAAACCGCCTACGGCTGACCGCGTCGGTCAGCCCTACCCTCAGTCGTCGCTGTCCTGACTGCGGATGACGGCCGACTGTCCATCCAGACAGAGGTCGACCACCTGCTTGCAGCGCAGGAACTCGGCTTCGAGAGGAAGCCCGCCAATCTTCCGGCCATGAGCGGAGGCGCCGAAATCCGCCCCATGCGGACCGCGCGGGCCATAACTTGCCGACGGGAAGCGCTTACGCATCGCCGCGACGAACGCCTGCATGACGCCGGGAGTCACCTCCAGGTAAGGATTCTCAGTGCCGGCCGAGAGCGTGAACTCCGTCGGGGAATCTTCCGTCTGCACCGTCAGCAGATAGAGCCGGTTGTTCGTGATGAAGCTCAGCGTCACCCCGCCGCCCTCGTCGGCTTCTCGCCTCAGCTGCGTCGGATAGAGCTTAACTACGAGCGCCGCCAACTCGTCAGATAGATCAGGCATGTCACTCTTTCCGGGGGCGGGTGACGTAGAGGCCGAGGACGCCGAGGCCGATAGCCATCAAGCCGGCACCGGAAAGGTCTTCGCCGTTCTTGTTCAGGCCCAGCACGAAAACGACACCCGTGATGATCCAACCGTAGCAAAGAAAGCGGGCGCACCCGGCGGGGATCGGAATCATGGGCAGGCCTACTAAAATTACTTCGTGATTCTTGATTCGAAGAACTTCCGGGTTTCTTCGTCCATGAAGTAGACATAGCAGCCCTTCATGCCGCGGGTTAGCAGGACTCGGTAGGTATTTTTGACGAGATCGACGAACTTGTCTTTGGAGCGCTTGACCATGGAGTCGCAGGATTCCTCTTTTACGCCGACCCAGCCCTGGTCGGAGCGATATACGAGGTCCTTGCCGATGATAACCCCGATGTAATCAAATTCGAAACCTTGGGCGGTATAAACACATCCGACCTGGCCAATTCCGTTGGGATCATAAGCCCACAAGGCAGCTGGCGGGATGCCCTTGGCTAAACGTCCAGCGCCTGGCTTGGCATCCCAGGGACGCTTCCAATCTCCCACGACGACATCGTCGAGCAGGTTGCCAGACGAATCGGGGTCAGACCATTTCCAGCAGAAACCGGCTGACATGCGTGCGGTGGCCTTCTCCGCTACCTTCGCGTGAATTGCTTTCTCAAGTTCCTCGGGGCTACCAAAAATCTTGAACTCGTAAGGATTCGAAGCCTCCCAGAAGGGATTGGCTGTCACCTCAATGGCTAGAGTATGGTTAACCCAATTGATGAAGGCATCAGACCCGTTACATCTGAACTGTGCCGTCAGATCACACTCGTAGAGCCTGATGCCGTGCGAATGAGCGAATTCAGCAATTAGCTTAGATGAGCCAATCTCGTCTGGTCTCACGATCTGACGATCGTCGATGAAGAAGACCGCGACTTTTGACGCATCAAAGAGTTCCTCAAGCTGACTCTTGTTCGAGCGCTTGTCCTTCTTCGTATACATGTTATTGCTCGTCTTTCGGATGCGGTGCGCCTCATCGCATACCATGACGTCAATCGCACCAGCCTCTGCTGCCATATAGCTATTGAAGAACTTAACTTGTTGAGCACCACGAGCACCGAGAATCTTGCGAATGGTCTCAGTGAAAGCCTTGGATCCCGTGACGTAGTGCGTGTTATGACCCAGCTTAGAAAGCTCACCCATGACGTTTAGCGCGATGACCGACTTCCCAGTGCCAGGCCCACCACGAATGATTACTGCGGCCTTCTCCCCGGTCTTTGCCGACCGCTTCACCTCAGCAACGATTCGGTTATAGGCGATGATTTGTTCGTCCAGCAGAACATAGCGTGAATCCTCTTTCACCACACGATGAATCTCATCGAGTAATTTCTTGCTGGGCTTCGCCTTACTCTGGACGACTTCGTCGATGACCGATCCGTCGTCGCCCAAGGGGATTAATGCGTTCAGATACTCGACCAATTTATCGACGTCGTCTTTGCTGAACACCGGATTCTTGGCGACTACCGCCTTAAATTTCTCCTCAAAAAGCGGGTCCTCTTTTTCTAGCGAATAGTTGTGTAAATACGAGCAAGCGCTCAGACGGATTGAAGTTTCACCTTCATGAAGAGCTACCAGCTGATCCGAGAGGTACTGTCGGTAGTTGCCTACCTGAACCGAGGGATGAAGGACGTCTCGCTCGCGCTGGCCGACGAAAGTAACGACCTTGTCGCCATCGCCAGGCTCCGTCTTTTCCCACTGCTTAAGTTCAACGATAACCGCTTCCTTTTTCTTATCTACGGACAAACCCGTGATCATGAAGTCCAGGCGTTTTGACGAGCCGGGAAGCTGATATTCGATGCCTACGCCGTGATTCCGAAGACCCGACGCACTGACGACAAGCGCCATGGCCCGAAGGGAATTTTGCCATGAACGGCGCTCGGGCTCAGACGGACCGTATCCCATCTGCCGCTTGAACGAGGACTCCAGACGATCGACGATGGCATTCTTCGTCGTCTCACTCACGAACTCCTTGGATGTTCCTTGATAAAGCAGCATCCCGAAATACTCTTATCGCTAATATAAACCGCAAACTATTTAAGAAATCTATGTCCGACATCACCGCTCTCCAGAAAGAAGCACTAGCCTTCCGTGATGCCAGAGACTGGGCCCAGTTCCATAACGCTAAGGACCTGGCAACCGGACTATCCATCGAGGCCAGCGAACTACTCGAATGCTTCCTCTGGAAGGACGCCAAGTCCGCCGATCCTGCCAAGATTCGAGAGGAAATTGCCGATGTACTCGTCTATGCCTTGCTCTTAGCACACGAGGCCAAAATCGACATCCCTTCCGCCGTTCGCGAAAAGCTTGCTAAGAACGCCATTAAGTATCCGGTCGAGAAAGCCAAAGGCCGCGCCGACAAGTACGACCAGCTCTGATATTCCGAGAGGCTAGCCCACCCAATCCTGATTGCGCCACTCGATCGCTGGCCTAGACGGCAGAAGATCGGTGCGGGTCGGGAGGTTGGGAACACGGGCACCGTGGTGTTCGTAGTAATGTCGGCCGTTGGAGAACTCTTCCTTGAGGCGCTGGCTGACGAGGAGGCGGTAGTCGGTGTCGATTGTCAGGTAGCCGGCGTCGAATAGGGTGTGGAAGTCCGAGCGGAGTAGCAGGCCGTTGCCGACCTCATGCCCTCCCCCGTCGGCATAGGGGCGGATATGCGCGGCTTCCAGGACCGGCAGTGTCTTCTCTTCGGTCACGGCGCAACGGCGTCCATAGGCATCCATGACGGCCACCCGGAAGCCTGACTGCCCGAGTCGCGGCTTGGCCATGTAGGGCTTTCCGTAGCGATCCTGCTCCTGCTCGACTCCAGGAGTGACCGGGCGCGCCCTGAGGCGTTCCTGGATCTGAGCCCAAAGCTTGGCACCCTCGCCCTCCCCTGGCTCATAGCACTTCCCCTGGACGATGTTTGGCGACCAATCGGCGGGCTGATCGATCCACTGATCCTCCGGAAGCCAGAAGCAGTCCGTCAGCAAGGTGCAGCCAATGGTCTCGTTTGGGCCCGTCTCTTTGCCCATCCTGCCGCGCATGCGGGTAATGTTCTCGCGGAATATCGCCTGGGTCTCTGCTCCGTTGCCTTTTCCATAGACCTTCCACGCCAGCTCCAAGGGGAGGACAGTGCTCTTCAAGAACCACCCACCCCCGACGACCTTGTTCACCGGGGCCTTAAGCTTGAACAGGAAGAGGCCACCCTCGGGGATAGCGCCAAAGCTACGCTCACCGCCGGGCGCCCAGAAGTTTACTTCCACGGACTGATTGGCCGAATGGAACTCGAACCAGGACCGGTCCGTGACGCCGACCCAATATTCTAGCTTGGATAGTTTGGCCGTGGATAGGCCCTCAAACTTCTCCGTGATCAGGAAACCTAGATCGCGGAGCCTGCGGAAGCACGCAGTGCCCTCACCGCCGCCGAAGTCATCCCCAGTCACCACACGACCCGTCGCGTGCTTGAGCGCTAGGGCAATCAGTTGCTTCGGCGGATACGGTCGGCCCTGGTGGATGACATCATACGTCGTCGAGTCCCTGAATCCTGCCGGTGACACTCCGGCAACCAGATCGGCCAAAGCCTTCTCGACGTGTTCGCGCTGTACGGGGGTGAAATCCATCAACAGTTGATATACTTACAGGGATTCTGGGCACCGAAGGCGAAGCTGTTAGCGACGGACTTATCTATGTACTGGGAACGGATGGCCTCCGGGGCGACCTTGCCGACGAATTCGATGCGCCCTTTACCATCCTCTGGCGTTAGGTCCTTGCGTGTTTCATAGCCGGCCACTCGTGCATCCTGCCAGAGCTCAGGCTCATAGACTTCCTTCACAATACCCTCAAAGATGGCGAAGACGTACTTGGCGCCTCTTGCGCGGTCGAGTCCGAGTATCCAGACACCGCGGGTAACCTCATAGAGCTCCTGCGCGGACATGCCGTTGCGATACAGTTCGCTTATTCGGATGAGAACAACCGGGTCGGGGATATCGGCGTTCACGGGGGCGTAGTGGATTGCCAAATCCTTGAGCGTTTTTCGTCCATACAAGAGGCTGTTGTGGCCGACGACCTTATTGGTGAGTTCCTTAAGGCCGATCAGATCGATGGCGGCGGCCTCGACGAGGTACGCTTCATCCGATGTGGCCATGCCGTGGGCCAAGATCTCGATACGCGGCTCAAGCCCCGCGGCGAAGATCTCACGGATGCGCTTCACCTTCGGGTGGTCATCATCCTCGAAGAGGTGGTCCAGGCATCGCTCGCCCTTGCCCTTCCCGATGTAGAACACCTTCCCATCCCGCGGGTCGACATAGAGGTATACGTAATACCCCAGCTTCTCGGCCATGCCGGGCTTCAGGGATCGGAGATGGGGCGGGATTGCCATCAGGGGTGTTATGGGAAACCTACTAGGAGAAGTCCCCTAGTGAAAGTCCTTTTCCTAAATACCCGGAAGAAGCACATCGATTGTGGCGCCCTGCTGCGCATTGGTCGGCGTCCCGATGTCATCGTCTTGGCCGAACTCCTCCAGGGCAGCCAAAAGCATTATGAGGCGGGCTTAGTGGCAGCCGGTTTTAAGCACTGCTCAAGGGCTACCCTTCATAGCCGCAAGCGTCACGTGCGGGTCTATAGCAAGCTCGTGCTGGAGACTGACACGCGCTTCAGCCGACAAGGCAACAAGCTCAAGAACAACTGGGTTCGCTGCCGCATTAACGGAGTGACCATCTCAGCCGTCCACATGCCGACCAAGGGAAAGAAGCGGAAGCCCTTCAAGCAGCTCAAGCCATGGATGCGCATGAATGCGGGTAAGCGCGCCCTCATGATCGGCGACTTCAACACCGACCCGTCGCAAGATAAGAAGTGGAGCCCGCAACTCATTGAATGGGTTGACGCCTTTGGCTGGCGTAACCTCTGGGATAAAGCGCCGGGGGGTACTAAGGCCTATACCTTCAAGGGAACCCGGAAGAGCGACATGCCGAGACGCATCGATCACGCTTTCACGGGCAAGGGACTCCCGAAGGCCCGTCTGATTCATCTCCCCGCTTTCCGCCTCAAAGGCCTGACCGACCACTCCGGCCTGCTGGTGATTCTGTAAGCCAAAGAAAGGGGGCGACTGCGTGGCCGCCTGAAGTGTCGGGATCAGGTCGTCGATTCCTGGCAGGGCCTTAGGGGCAGCGACGCGCAACTGATTCAAGTAATCGCAGAATTCTTGCGATATAGCCTGGCGGACCTGAGCCAGTCTGCACGCATCTCAACCAGCCGGTTTCGGCGCGGGAATGTAACGACGCCGTCCAATGGCCGCTTGAATGGGAATATATTCCTGATCGCCAACGATACTATCTGTGGCACGTTCAACCCATACGACCAAAGGCTGTCAGGTGCGTCCCATTTCAAAGGTTCATCCAGCCAGCACGAGGTCTCCCTTAGGCAGCTTTCCAGGTCATCGGCAAAGCTGTCCTTAAGGTTGCCTTCCGATACTTGCGACCAACCTTCGAGTCTTGCGTCCTTAAATAACTCGATGGGCGTTCCGTCTGCGCCCATCCCAACGACATAGAGAAACAGCTGTGATTCCAAAGGCGTGCTTTGCTCGATATGCTTCAGGACCTTGATATCACTGTCTTCATCCACGCCGAGAACATCGCCGCCGCCGTCGACACAAACAACAGCTTCATAGGGACGGCCTTGCCCCCCGCCTGAACGTATGAACTCCCGCCAGGACGGGCTCCGGCCGGCAGCGTAAAATCTGCGTCCGTTCTGCCAGGTCAATGCGGCAGCAAGGCGCTTTCCGCGCGTCCTCGCCCTGGCGTCACGCAAAATGTTAGGGATTGGCGTCAGATATTCCAAGAACTCGAGTTCCCCGAACGTGCCAACTCTTGAAAGACGGAGCTGGCCCAGGTCCTGAAGCGTCTCTTCACGGTCAAGCGTGGTGCGTGCCTTTGTCTGGACGATGTCAACGGAGGTCGCCCCATCCCTTATCATCGTCATCGCAATCGCCTTAGCTATGACGACATCGGCCCCTCCTCCGATCGATACGATTACGACTGGCCGCGCAGCCACCTCAATGAGCCTCATCATGTCTTCGTTAGCCATTTCGTCGAAGGTCACTCGGTACTTTCATTTATACAGGAAGGGCCGGCAAGGCATGCGAAGGCCTCAGGCCTCGCGGCTTCTGATACCATGACTGCGCTTATTGTACCGGGGCATCAGTTTCTCGACCATCTGCACCGCCTCAATCGGGCTTTGTGCAGCCCATATTTGATCGTCTGGAATATCATCATAGCGACGTCGCGAGTCGATTTTCTGACCAGCGAGCCTTGAACCCCACCCTTCATGCGGGAGGGCGACGATAGGACGCCGGTAGATCCACCCTAGCGCGATTTCGCTCAGAGTTCCGGCGCCGCCACCGATCACGATGATGGCATCAGAATTGGCGACGATCGAGTTGCGCAGATGGTCCATCCCCGTGGCGATGACCACGTCGACAAATGGGTTGGCCGCCGCAGGGTCGCTGCCGGGAGTAATTCCGATGATGTCGCCGTCCACCCAAGCCACCGAGGCCCTGGCCCCCGCGGAAGCCTCTTTCATGACACCGTCCATGCCTCCCGTCACGAGGCGCCACCGGCGCTCGATGATCAGCGCGCCCACTTGTCTGGCCGCCACAGCCTTGGCGCCAGCCGGATCGGTTGAAGCGTCGCCGATGACGGCGACCATCGGCCTCCGCTTAAGATTCGAGGGGGCTTCAGGCTCCATGAGCTGCAATCAAAGTTCGGGCGTCTTCATAATCAAGATAAACGCCGGCCAAAGTCGGGATGCCTCGCCCCCTCCACTGGCGCTGGCCATGCATGACCTCAAGGAGAGCATGAACGTAGAAATCATGGGTGATGACGATATTCAGGCCCTGCTGCCTGAGCCCATCGACGGCCATGAGATCGCGGATCGCGCCCATGGCCGACTCGTGCGAGGGAAGGACCGCGCCTGGATCATCGAGTGCTCCGTCAACCCAGGCGTCGACCAACGCATGCCAGCCCAGCCTATGCTTATGCGCATCATAGGCCACACGGTCGGCATGATTTGCCGAAAGCCGGCAAAGCGACCGGAACGTCCGAATGGTCGAACCATCATAGCCCATGGCTCTCATCATCTCTTCGGCCGTCTGCCTGGCCCGCAAGACGCCGCTGGCGACTATCTCCGTCGCCCGACCAAGAGACGCACCCAGGGCGCGACTCTCCTCACGGCCTCGCTCGGTGATGGAGACTTCGTCAGCGCCTTTGCCTAAGCCCTTCAAGGAAGGACGATCCGCATGCCTGAGGATAAGCAATCCGTTCAGGCCTTTCCAGTCGCGTGCCATGATATCTTCTTTGGTGATAAGCCCGCTGGACCTTCGACAATGCCCGCCCGGGACATGACGCTTCATGATGCGGGCAATAGCGGCTTCACGCGCGGCAAGCTGCGCCGCTTTCCCAAGCCCTGAGCTCTCATAGTAATAGAGTTTGCTTTGAAGATGCCGAGGGGCCGTCGCTCGCTCGACCATCGGGATCATGAAAGCCCAATCTACGCAAATTTCGACGTATTTGCCATCGAGGCGCAACCGCCAGTCAGGTATCCCGTCGAACAGTCTCTTCCGGAAGCTGCGAAGGTGCTGCCAGACATTCCCGCCCCGGGCTGCGCCGAGGTCTCCAAAGCATGCCGGATAGTCCGCGGGCTTATCTGTCCTTACCATTGAGCCCACCGTAAGATCGGCACCATGGTCGTGCGCCTGAGCCAACTCCTGCAACACATCCGATCCAATCAGGGAGTCATCCATGTCGAGCGTGACGATGACCGCGTCGGGGTCGGAACAAAGGTCGCGGATCGCCGTGATGGTATTGGCGAGCTGACCTCTTCTCCGCCGGGGTTGCAGCAGCGTGATGTTCGGCGCCTGGCCGAATACCCGGCGGCAGGCCTCACGGCTAAGCTCGTCGGACCCGTCGTCGATGACGATAGCGCCCCATGCGCCGCCGCGCTGCCTGAGCATGGACTGGTAACAACGGAGCATCTTTCCATAGGGGACATTCCGTCCCGTGACCACGAAGACCAGCTTTTCGCGGCGAGGGACTGGTAGCCACTGCAAGGCGCTGCCGACGAGATCGACCTTGCCCAATTGAGCTTCGAATAGGGCGGCATTCTCGATGCCAGCCATGATGAGATTCCACTCCCCATCAGAACGCTTGAAGGAGTTAGGCGGGTGGACGAACCCAGTTCGGCGGTCGCCACCGCGGAGGCTGACCGCACGCCCGCCGGCGCAGGCCTTATCCATGGAGCGGTGCCATGCCAGCTCCAGCTTGCCATCATCATCGGCCGCATTCGTGAAAGGCCGTAATGCCAACAAGGCAGCCCGGTCGAAGAAGCACCCACGGCATTCGACCCGATATGGCCTACCATCGGCATCGTCCGCTCTGAACGGCTGGTCTTCTTGATTCAGGATATTGAGGCTGACAGTAATGGCGCCAGGGTTGGCCTTCATGGCCATGATCGCTTCACCAACAAAATCATGGGCCTTGTCGGCACGTCGAATAAGCAGGTCTGAGTCCAACTGAAGGATGTAGTCCCCACGACATAGGTCGAAGGCGCCCAGTGGCGAAGCAAGGGGGGCGCCTGCCTTGGTGTGTGATGAGGCAGATTCCACCCCGAACCAACGGTGATTGATTGCCGCCGCTTCCTCCGAGCCATCGGCCGGAGCCATGATCACCTGATCGATGATGCCTCTGGACTTAAGGCGCCCTGCAGCCTCGATCGTTTTACTTAGGTCAGGCGTGCCATATTCTCTGACAAAGCCAGCCGAGCGGGAGTCGATAGTTAAGATACGCTCAACAAACGTTCGCGGACCCTCCAGCTGGCCGATAAGGTGTTCGACCTGCGCTTCCAAGGTCTCAGCCTCGAGCGCCGAGGCCTTGATGACGAGGGAGACGTCGGCGACCGGACCTATCAACTTCACGGGTTCGCACTCCCAGCCGATAAAATCGACCGCAGGCAGGCCGGTCTTCAGATCAAAGGTGTGGTTCTGCTTCTCTGAAATCACCTGCAACCCGGAGGCCAGCAGCGATCTTCGGGTATTCCTGAGCGGGCGATGGAACTCCGTTCTTGGCCGGCCTGATTCGGCGATCTCCGCATAGTCGAATGCCAGGGAGTATTCAGCTCCTGGGGGCAATTTCCTTTCCAAGTGGATAGCCGTAGGTGGGCCAAAGGTGCTTAGCGGATCGCAGATCACGACAACGACCTTGCCCGTATCCTTGACCGAAGCACCCAGATCCCTGACGACTTGCTGGAAGTCCTTTTCCGACCTGAGTTCACATAAGACAAGGGAGCAAACCACGGCATCGTAAGGGCCGCCCGAGATGGCCAGTTCGCGTGAGTCCGTCAGCGTCAGGTCTTTCGCATACTGGTCTCTTTCCCATCGTGTCTTGATTCCGTCGCCTGGATCAAACCCGACGACCCGCTTGCCTGCGGCGCTGAAACGACGGGCGGTGTAAGCCTTCTTGCCGCACCCATAATCCAAGACGCTTTCAAAATCATGGCCGGAAAGCAGATCTTCGACCATCTCGGCGCAGACCACGGTAGCGGACTTTCTCGATTCGACATACCAGTGCCAGAATTCTTGAAAGCCATCAAGCTCGGGGGCTCCTTGATCCTGCCAGGCGAGGCTGAGCAGCCGGTTCAAATCTGGTCGGGCCCAGAAACGGACGCAAAGCCATGCCTTACGCGCCATGCTCTCGAATTCCGCATGGCTAAACACTTGGAAATCCAGGCCGTAATCGATGATGACGGCCTGTCCGCGCACCAGGGCGATGTTATCTCGACTGAGATTACGGAATACCACCCCGGCCGCCTTACATTCCTCCAAGAGGCTGAAAAGCTGGCCTATGGAAGGCGGACATATCTGAGCCTGCTCGACATACTCTCTTTCAATGACGGGTAAGCCCGCTTCGCAGCATCTCAGCTTGATTCGCCTCAGCCCCTTGGCCTCATCCGGCAGCTTTTCCATTAAACGCAGCGCGGGCATGGCTGCGCTGGCTCGGACAGGCTTAGCGATATCCAGCAGCTTGATCGTCGTATCTCCGCTTCGGAATACGACACCTTCCCAGCCTGCTCCGAGCAACTCCGCTTCCTGCGGGACCCCTAGTATTCTCCGCGCACGCTCGACGCGTTGCTGCTTCAGCTGCTCGGTTCGAAACGCCTTGAAGCAAGTCTGCATGGCGACAGCCTGCAGCTCGAGTTGCTTATACGCTGATGAAAATTCGTTGTTGCTGACGCTGGCCGACAGTTTCTTGGCGGTCTGCCGGAGACAAGCAGGGTCCATCAGAGACCTGATTTTAAGCAACTCCGCGCCGAGCTGGCTGACGATGTCGGCGTCTATGCCATGATCCTGTTTCAACTTATCTAGACTACATAGGCATGAACCTACTAGCCCGCGGATACGCCAAGCAGACAATTCCATGACGGCGAGCCTCTCCCTGACTGCCTTACGTGCTGTTGCGGTCGCAATCTGGTTGTTATCGCCTTCATAAAAGACCCCGCAGATTCCGCGGGCGGGATGAACCGGAAGCACGCTGAGGGCGGCCTCGGCTCCTCGATATAGCCCATAACCCAAGACATCCTGGCTTAACGTTTCGGAAAGCGTTTCCACCGGCAAGGTGGTCTCCCTTCCATGGCGCACCGCCACGGAGGCGTGCATGACGATCTTCACCCCGTATAACCTAGAGAGAACAAGGCTATGAAGCATGTCTGAGCGGCGCACCCAAGACTCTCCCACCTTAGCGACATACTGGGGACATAGCATCAGGTGCTCGGACCTGAAAAATACGGTCGATCCTCCGCGCATGATCGAGTCCTGGGCTGCCGCCAGGTCCAAGCTTTCGCCATCGATCATCAATGGGCGCATGATCGATTCACCAGCCCGCATGCGGCTGCAAGCATGGGCGGCTTTCTTGATCGTCTCGACAGTGGTCAGGCCATCAAAATAATCCGTCCGCAGAGGGGTTTCCAGATGGCGCGTCTCACGGGATAGATCGTAATACCCGGCAGCCCGCCTATCCGTCGGCTCTTTAGGCGTACGTTCGCCTGAGGAAGAAACGCACCGCCGCAGGGCTTGGTCGAGATCGAGTAGCTGCAACCGCAACGTTGCCTCGAAGGGCAAGGGCGCAGCGGCCGAATCTTGCCCGATAACTACGTCTACTCCCGCGGCCCTTAGGGCGAGCAATTGCGCTACGTCGGGCGAGCGCTTTGTTGACACGCTGCCGTCATCCTCGCCGCGAACCTCGAAACTGAAGGTCTTGTCGTCATCAAGTATCCATGCAGCCGACCCCGGGCGCTGCTTACACTCTGCGTGGACGAAGTAATTCAAGATGGAACGCGTGATAGCTATGGGCAGGCGGCAAGCATGCGCGTCCGGGATGACGACGGCCTGCTCAGGGGCCCAATGTGACATGACTTCCTCGGGCTTGACCCAGCGCACATTGACCCCACTGCTACGCAGAGATTCGGTAGCCTCGACCCACTTAAGCCGCCCATCCTCATCGACTGGCCCGTTTTCAAGGAGTACCGCAGTAACGCCTAAAACCCCCGGGTGGATGCACAGGCGAGAGATGTCTCGGAAGAGGAGTAGGGCCTGCGGCGGCAGGCAGGAATCAGTGGCGACTCCCAATACGAAGTGGAGCCCGTCAGTTGTGTTTTCTTTAGCCGGCAGCCGCCCATGCTGAAGGGCGGGAGCCGGCGATGAATCTGATGAGCGCAGATAGGCTTCGTCAAAACCGAACCTTTCCTCGGCCAGGCGAAAGAACCTGCCGTGTTCAACCGCTCCGAAATCCGGGGCATGCTTTTGGAAAAATTTGCGCAAGCCCTCCCCCTTGGCGTTACGATTTACCGTAAGCCTGTCCGGCCTCGGATCGGCGTAATGGTGGACCGTGTGCCTAGCCAACGGAGCGACCTTCATTCCCTCCAAACGGGCCAACCTGATGCATAAGTCCCGATCAGTGCAACTGGGCAGGTTTTCGTCAAAACCGCCTACCTCCAGGAACCGGGCAAGGCGCAAGAAAAGGTTTGATCCCTGAATATGTGTATTCCGGACAAAAGTATGCGCAGGGTTGAGAGCCGTGGGTATGTCCTGCCGACGGCCTTCGTCTCCTGGTACCTCATGCCTAATCAGGCCCGGGATAATCATGTCGGCCGAAACGTTGATCGCTTCGCTCAGACATTCCTGCAAATGCTCCTCCGCCCACGCATCATCGTCATCCAAGACGGCGACATACCATCTATCTGCCTCTTCGGAAAAACGTCGGCATAACTCGTCAAGACCGCTATTCCATGCTCCTGAAGCCGATTTCTTCTTTCGCCGATTACCGAGGGTGACGACATCCGGGCAAACCGACGAACCTGCCCATACCCGCTTAACAAGGCTCTTCATCTCCAACTCGCCTTCCTGATCATAGTCAGCATCGACTACTATGACGATCACGTCGGGCGGACGTACCTGCGACCTGACTGAACTCAAGGCACGATGCTCCAGGAGCTCGAATCTGCCCGAACATGCGATGAGCGCGGCGACCTTTGGTTGCATCGTTGGATTATCCATGGGGCGCATTTAACTGATACCAATGCGCGAACTCCCTCACGGCCGCGGGAAACGTAACCTTGGGCCGCCATCCTATCCGTCGGCTTGCGCTGGATGAGTCAGCCCATGTCTCCTTCGGCATAAATGGGGGCAATCCAGCCTCCTCTGCGTGGAGGGGAAGCCCTAGCTCCTTGGCGAGCAACTCTGCCAGTTCGGCGGCCGTGTGATAGTCGCCAGCACCGATGTTATAAGTCTCGCACCCATCCCAGGGCTGCTCAGCGGCAAGCACGAACGCCGTCGCAACATCTTGCACGCTCGTGAAATCACGCCCTGACCCGACATGCAACCTTACCCTATTACCGGACATTATGGACTCGGAGAATCTCCATGCAGCCATGTCCGGGCGTCCCAACGGGCCGATTACCGTAAACGGCCGAAGGATGCGAGCGTGCATTCCGCCACGCTTGCTAGCTAGCCGGATTCTTTCTTCTCCCATCATCTTGGTCTGACCGTATTGACCGATCGGATTGAGCGGGTGGTTCTCGTTTATCTGGCCAATGGAATGTCCATATACTGAAGAAGAAGAGGCATGGACAATCCGGGCCAAGCCCTCGCTGGCGCATGCCTCAAGCACTGATTCCACTCCCTCGACATTGACCCGAAGATATGGCCCCGGGTTCTGTTCGGCCTCAGCGACGCCTGGCATTGCTGCGAGATGGATCAGCACCTCTGCACGGAAATCGCGAATGGATTGGGCAAGTAACTTCGTGTCCAAGATATCGCCGATGATGACATCGGACATGCCATGCCGGGTACGGATATTTTTAAGCCAATCCGGCGCCTTCGCCGAACCTTGATCGTAAGAAAGCGCTACATGGCCCTTTGAAGTCAAAAGCGCGCACACGTGTGCTCCCACGAAGCCACTGCCGCCGGTGACGAGAACGCGCATCTCAGGCAGCTCCTCCAAGGACGGAGGTTCCCATTTGGGTCGACGCAGCATGGCCAATCCGAGGTGAAGAGGCGTAGACCTTGGCCCTCGGAGCGGCGATTCTGGTAATTCGCCGCCAGTCAAGAGCGCGGTAAATAGGTTCGTCGTTTAGCACAGCGACGACCGACGCGCCACGAACGGCGACGGAAGCCGTGCTCGCCAGCCGCATCCCTTTTACTTCCTTCACTTTCGGGTCATGGGCCGAGACCGGATGCCCAAGTTCGGAAAGGCCCGCGGCGATGCGCAACGCGGCCGAATTGCGGGTGTCCGCCACGCCCGGCTTGAAGGCTAGCCCCAAGATGGCAATCCGGCCACGCCGGCCGGCCATCTTCGAGATCTGTCGGGTCACCCTACGAACCTGCGCGTCATTCTGCTCGATGACGGCATGCCAGTAACGGGCCACTTCCGGCAATCCCATGCACTGAGCAAGGGCACAGAGCAACCTGACGTCCTTCTCCAGACAAGAGCCCCCGAAGCCGACGGAAGGCTTCAGATACATCGATCCGATGCGGGGGTCCATACCGGCGGCCTTGGAAACGGCACATACGTCCCCGCCTCCGATTTCGCACAAGGCAGCCATCGAATTGATCGAACTGACACGTTGAGCGAGCATGGCATTCGCGAAGAGCTTAGTCAGTTGGGCCGACCATGCGTCCATGCGGATGATGCGCGAAGCAGGGACCCAATGGCGGTAGAGACCGATGACGGCATCGACAGACGCTTTGTCGCTCCCGCCGACCAACACCCGGTGCGGCTTGAGGATGTCACGCTCGGCGGTGCCCTCGGCCATGAACTCAGGGCAGACTACCACCTTGCGGCTGGTCAGCTCCTCGAGCCTGACGACATCGCCAGGCACCATAGTGGACTTGATGACGATGATGGCGTCCGGGCGGGCATGCCTGACGATCTGCGCGGCCAAACGCTTCCAGCCCTTCCCGTCGACGCCTTTGCCTTCGAGGTGACTTGGGACGCAAAGGAAAACATAGTCCGCCGCTCCGACGGCCGCCTGGAAAGACGGAGCGATGCGTACCCGACGAGCTCTTCGCGACTGCTGTTGAGGATCGAAGGCCGACACCTTGGCGCCCTTGACCTTGGCCGCCAAGACGGCGCCGACGGCCTGACCGACGACTCCATAGCCGATGATGGCGATCCGGGGCATTGCAGGGAAGGTAGGCCTTTCTGCTTTTAGTAGAAGTCTTTTTTGGATTATCCGAAGTGCGCAAGGGAATCAGCGTAGCCCGACTTCCAGACCCTGCGCCACAACTTGTCGCATGAACCGAGGACAAAGGCGGATGGCCCCTTGAACATAAGGGGCGGCGGACGTCCCATGGTTGGCATTTCATCCCTGGACCTGATCATTCAGCGTTCTGATCGTGTGCGGGTGGTGCCGTAAACCGAGAAATGAAGGTGAGGCCGGGCCCAGAGCACAGGAAATAGGCCTCAATCCAATTAATTTATTGCTGAAGGTATTATAGAAGATTCCTTACCCAAAAACCCGCAACTTATGAGAAAACTCCTGTCGGTCGCCCTCGGTCTTGCCACCATGTTCATCTTCACCGGCTGCGGAGATGAGCCTGAAGTCGAATCGGCTCCGATCTTCAAGTCAGCCAAGCAGCCGGATACGAAAGGGCTGCCGCCCTCCACTGACTTCTACGCCGCGCTCGCCTTGCCCACCGAGTCCGACCAGAAGGCTGCTTTCGACGCGATGCTCGCCGAAGTACGCAAAGGAGCCGGCGCTAATCCGAGCGGCCGGGAGTTCCTGCGCGGCCTCGAAGATATTGTCGGCAGGCTGACCGATGCCGGCTTGGGGGACTTCACCCGCGGAGACATTCAATCGGTCGTCATCGGGGCGACCTTGCCCGCACGCGTCTCAGGCCTGCAAAACGCCTCTTCAGAGGAAATGGACCTGACCGTGATCATCCGCGGACGCTTCAACTCCCAAAGGACGAAGTCCTACTGTGAAGCCGAGAAAGTCCGGGGGACCCTGATCGACGGGCAGCAAGCCTGGGAACTAAATTCCTTCATCTCTAAGCTCGGCTCCGGCAATAAGCTCGGCCAGCCCAACAAGGATAAAGACGGCTGGCTTTCGTTCGCGGACGAATCCACAATCATCATCGGCTCTCGCAACTCACTCCGCCGCGCGCTGATCGCTTACAAGGGCCAATCCCCCTCTCTTAAACCGGCACGCATCAAGGCTGCGGAGGAGTTCAGCAGCTGGAATCTTTATGTCTGCTTCGCTAACCCTCGCCTGATCGAAGAATCCGTCAGTGGCGGAAGTCCGGCCACCGTCAAACTCATGAACGCGATGCCGCATGACCAGGTGCTCCTCATTTCCGGCCTCAAAGGAGACGAGGCCGTGGCGACCATCATCATGGCGAACCAGACGACCCAGGAGAACATCCAGTACTCCGCCTCCATGACCAAATCCCTGCTGCCCAAGATGCTCGAAGCCTATTTCGAGCTATTCAGCGAGACCATCGGCGGCCGCTAAAGCTCTCTCACACCCCAAACCATGCGCTCCCTATTCCTGTTCTGGCTCACCTTGCCGGCCCTGCTCACGGCAGGCCCGCTCGACGACTTGATGAAGACCAAAGAGCTTCAGGCCGCCGTCGTGCTTAACGTCAACAACCCCCAGGTTAACGCCAAGCTCCGGGAAAGCGCCAAAGGGGCCGATCTGCCCAAGCTCGAGAAGTTCCTCAAGTCCATGGACTACGTCGCCTTCTGCCTCATGGAGGCCGACGGCGTCAGAGCTGAACTCATCGTCGGTGTCGGCCAAGTCACCCTCGGCGTGCAGAAGCTCCTGATCGCAGAGGGTCACCCGAAGCAGCTCATCGACGAGGAGGGTGTCATCCTCGCCGTGACGCTGAATGGCGAGACGCTCAAAGGCGCCAAGCTGCAGGAGTTCGCCAAGGCCCTCGAAGACGAGGCCGACGAGGCCCCCAAGCGGAAGTAAATCGGTCGACCGGGAGTTGTTCTAACTTCAGAGGGAGTCGAAAAGGGCCTGCGGCGTCATCCAGATCACGTCGTCGCCGGTGCTTCCCTTGGGGTCCGGACGTCCGGCAAAGCAATAGATGAAGCGGCCGTTGACGGCCACGGGCGTGGGCGGAGCGACCGCCGCCAAGACTTCCTTGGCCTCGGACGACGAGAAGTCCCGAGGGGATTCGATGACCGAGAGAATGAAGACCACATCATACCGCTTCCGAATCTTGATGCGGTACATCTTGATCCCTCGGGCCTCGAGCTCTTCTTGCTGCTGCTCGGTCGCGCGGCTCCAGAGCCGGTTGCTGCTTTCGCCGGCGTAGTATTCGAGACCACGGTCGCGGCAGCGCGCTTCGACGGACTGCGGCGTAAAGCCGACCGAGGCCGGACGCCCGTGGGAGGACGGCTCCCCGTTCATCGGCGTATAGGTGTCTGCACCAGTCAGGCCGAGCACGAAGAGTCCGGCCAACGCCAAGACCACCACCCCCGCCAAGGAGCCGAACACGATGAAGATCACCTTGACGGCGCTAGTGCCTTGCTTCGGCCGCACAGGCAGCGGGGGAGGCGTGTCCATGTTCAGGCGTTCTCGAGATCCTTCACCGCGCCGATGGTCTGCCAGATCAGGACCACGCCGAAAGCCGGCGCGAAAGACGCGAAGCAAAGCGTGGCGGCAAGAATGCAGTAAGTGAGGGAGAAGCCTTCGCTTACCTTCTGATCTTGGCGACCCCGGGCCTCCGCGAGGCGGTTGAACTCCTTCATGAGTCCGACATGGGCGACAAAGATCCAGTAGAGGTTGAAGAAGGGGATGAAGCAGTAGCCGACCGCCTTGCCAGGCGAAGTCTGCGCGGCACCGTCCTGCACCGATTGCCAGCCCCGGTGAAGGATCAACATGTGAAAGACGACCATCGGAATGCAGGCGACGAAGCTCAGGACCATCCAAGTCTCCTGATTCCAATGGTCCGCCATCGTCATGATCGAGAAAATCACCGCGAGAGCCATGGATACGTGGTGGAGGATGGCGAAAACAAGCAAGCCGGAGGAGGAGGTGCGAGGGACGTGATGCATAGCGGTGTGCCTGTTTCTTGATGCTTTTTTAGTGTAGGCAATCCCGAAGCCATTCCCTCCCGCAGGAAGGAGTCACACAGAACGGCAAGGGGGTATTAAATCCGTGCACCTATGCGGGTATGATGGGTCGCACGAAATGCGCCTCACCCAGGGGGGCGCGACGTTCCAGCGCCTGACCGACTCTGAAATCAGGCCCGCTCGATGTCTTTGACCGCGCCGATGATCTGCCACGTCACCACGATCGAGAAAGGGATAGAAAAGACGGCCAAGCAGATCGTCACCTGGAGGATGCACTGCGTAAGGGAGATGCCCTCCATCACCTTCTGGTCGGGCCGGCCGCGGGCGACGGCCAGGCGATTGAACTCTTGCATGAGCCCATAATACGCGACGAAGCACCAATAAAGGTTATACAGGGGGATGAAGCAGTAGCCTACGGCCTGGCCGGGCGTAGCCTGAGCCTTGCCGTCTTGGACAGCCTTCCAGCCTCGGTGCAGGATCAGGCAGTTAAAGACGAGGGCCGGAACAACGCAGACCCACGAGAGGGCGCGCCAAAGATCCCGCGGGCCGTCGACATATACCATCACCGCGAAGAATAGGCTAAGGAAGCTGAAGACATGGCTCAGGATGGCGAAGGTGACCAGGCCCGAGGAGGAGGCTTTGCGGGGTTCTTGCATGTGTTTTTTATGTTCAGGCCTCCGACTGCCTCAAGCGCGAAGGAGTAGCCGCCGCGACCTTAACGGCGGGGTTAGGCGGGCACGATGTATCGTGCCCCGACCCGAGGCAACTAGGTCGGCAAGCAGTGCCGACCCTAACTGAGGACGTCGAGGGCGAAGCCGGCGGTGAACCAGAGCCAGTGCGCGAAGGCGAAGAGAGCCGAGCCGGCGAGGGAGAGGAAGAGCGTGGGCAGGCCGAGGAAGATGACGCGTAGGGCGCCGAGCTGGTGGCGCTTGGTGAGGTCGACAAGTAGCCAGGTGAGCGAGATGAGGCGGATGGCGATCAGGCCTCCGGCGAGGCCGAGGGTGCGCGTGAGGAAATCGCCGCCGTGGGCAATCATCAGCCAGGTCCAGGCGAGGACGGCGAGGTCGGCGAGGGCGAAGATCCCGAAGACCGAACGCGCGGTGGCCCGCCAGCCGCCGGGCGCGCCGCCAGTGAGGCGGAGCCCGAAGTGGAGGACGAGGAATGCGAGGACGGCGACGGAGGCTGGGATGATCACCCCGAGGAGTAAGGCCCAGGAAGCCATGAGGGCTTTCCCGGTGATGGCATACGGGGTGACATGCTCATTGATGAGCTGGATGACGGGCTGCGCGAGCCAGCCCATCCAGTCATGCGGAATCACGCCGAGTGCCTGCTCTTTCGCGAAGTCCGCCCCGAGTTTGATGGCCTTGGCGAGAGGGTCGTGGGTGAGGAGGAGTTTCAGATTCAGGAACCACGTTACCGGCAGCGCGACGAGACACCAGAGAGGCACAGAGGCCCGGAGGCTCGGTTGACCAGAAGGAATAGGTGCGGGATTCATTTCCGGGTGGCAGGTGGCGGCCTCAGGTGGCGGGTGGCGGGAAGATGACACGGGATAATGCACGTGCAAAGGTGCAAATCGGAGCGGAGCTCCTGTGCAAAAGTGCAAAGGTGAGAGACATCGTTTCGGGTGGCCGGTGGCAGCGGCGGGTGGCAGGCGGTGGGGCGAATCTTGCTAGAAGCAACTATGTCGTGACGCGGTCCCGACCCTACCTGGAGACAGAGGACAGCACGTGGCGCTGTCCCTACCTCAGATAAAGCGGATGCGACGTCATCGCATCCCTACCTGGGGCGGCATCAGGTAGGGGCGCGACCGAGGGGCGAGGGGTCGGGGCGGACGCGTACGCCGACGCGTCCCTACCCATGTCAGGCGTTGGTGGTGGGCGGGTGGGGACTCAAAGAGGCAGCGGATGCGATGTCATCGCATCCCTACCCTGAGGCCCGGGAAGGGGCTGGACGGGTTCTACGGGATGAATAGAAGGAAAGGCATCGATGGCCTACTCCACCGCCGACTTCCATTATCTGACGATCCTCCGCGAACTGGAGAAGGAGACGACGCGTCTTGAGCGACGCCGCAAGTCAAGCGAACGCGGCCAGGCGCACCGGACGAGCCGGGTATTCCGCGACCTGTTCGGTGAACTCAGCGGGAAAATGGCCGGCGATAGCATCACGCTGAAGCTGAAGGCCTCCGGCGAGAAACTGCTGGAGACCGAGCTGGCCAGCGCCGACCTGATCCGCGAGCTGACCGAAGGACGCCCCCGCCTGGAGCGCATCGTCGCCGGCGACTGGCCGCCCGTCGTGCCGGCCCCGCGCATGGTCGAACGCTTCACGGCTCTCACCATCGGCCAGCATTCCGAAGACCCCAGCCAACCGCTTTCGGCCCATGCCGCGCAGGCCTTCAAGTCCGCGGTCCTCCCAGCGCTGGCCTGGGGCCTGGTCAGCAGCCTATACGAACTCACCGAAGACCTCCGCGCCGAAGCGCAGGCCGAACTGGCCCGCCTCTTCGCAGGCGCCCGTAAGCCCCATCAGGACGAACTGATCCTGAACGACGAGGAGCGGGTAGGCTTCCTTTATCTACGCATGGTCGAAGCCTGGTTCAGCCTGCTCGACTCCGCGCATCCCTGGGGCATACCGAAGGCTTCGCTCGAAGAAGCCCGCCGTACGCTCGCCGGCTGGCTCAAGCGCCCGCTGACCGAACTGGACACCCTGCT